>CXWL01003733.1_pt1 | contig 38508 bp, 29 predicted proteins | sample 590931 | NCBI WGS metagenome assembly CXWL01 (sample SAMEA3498368, study PRJEB10139) | groundwater metagenome | biome: water well; material: biofilm material | place: Germany | collected 2015-04-27 | reverse complement strand
CCAAGCTACGTTGTTAGAGCAATTGGCAAACTAAACCGCCATCCAGCAGTCACGGGATGGCGGACTCAGATTGCGCATCACTTAGGGAGTGGATTTTTTGGGTCGCCCAGTTTTAATCTCGGCCAACTTTCCAATCGCAAGTTTGAGTTGTGCTGCGCTGAGGTCACTGAGTGCCTGTAATCCGGCGCGCAATAGCTCGCTTTTCTTGACATGGAAACCCGCTTTAAGACAGGCTTGTTTCAGCGTGGCAATTTTTTCGTAATCCGTTTTGGGCATCGTAAAACTGTCGCGCACGACTTTTACCTTGACCGCAGCTTTAGATACTTCTTTCTTGGGATTTTTAGTTTTTTTGCTTTTCTTGTCTGCTTTAGGGGTTGCCACTTTGACGGCAACTGGTTTTGTGTCGGGCGGTTTGGGCGCAGTCACTTTGCGTTTTGTTGCAGTGGGTTTTTTAGGCAACGCTTTTGCTGGGGTGGTAGTAGATTTTGTGGTCATGGCAATCTCCTTTTTTGTGGGTGGAATAAACAGTATAAACAGTATATTCTTATTATGGAATTGTAATAATTGGGGCGGGGGAAGGTGATGGAATTGATTCTGTGGCGACATGCCGAAGCGGAGGACAGCTTCCCCGATATGGATCGCGCATTAACCAAAAAGGGCAGGCAGCAGGCAAGTGGGATGGCAGCCTTCCTAAACAAGCACCTTCCGCCCGATACTCGTATTCTGGTTAGTCCATCCCAACGCACCCAACAAACTGCACACGCGCTGGGACGTGCATTTTTGACCGTACCCGGTATTTCTCCGGGATGTTCTCCCCAAGCCATCCTTCATGCGTCCAACTGGCCGAATGAAAATGGCTGCGTACTGGTTGTCGGGCACCAACCTTCTCTCGGCATCATCGCATCCCGATTGATGGCTGGAGAACCCCAATACTGGAGCGTCAAAAAAGGGGCGGTCTGGTGGCTCAGTAGCCGGGAGCGTGACGGTGAGACACAGACCGTTTTGCGACTCAGTATTTCGCCAGATTTCACTTGATCACGTTCTTGGCATAGGGGTTTGCTAGGCTTATATTTGCATTGGCAGGATGAGCAGATTGAGCATTCCTTTAACTCAATTGAAATAATTGAGTCGTATTCTGTCGCCCTATGTTATTCATAGGGTGTTTACGATGAAGTCACTTGTTCAGCAATCGCACACTACGGCAGGCAATGTGACCGTTGAAAAAATCTTGTGTTACGTTGAACCTGTTAAGCCAGAAACAGAGATTGAAGAAATCTTCGCCTTATTTTCCGCCAATCAAAATTTGCGTTCTATTCCCGTGGCTAAAGAAGGCAGTCCACTGGGATTGATTCACCGCTACGAGTTAGTGGATAAATTTTCTCAGTCTATCCATCGTGAGTTGCGGGATAAGCAACATTGTGCCGATGTGATGGATGCTCACCCTTTGGTAGTGGAAAAATCCACGGCTCTCGAAGAGCTTTGCAGCATATTAAGTGCATCTAATCCTAGCCATTTTACAGATGGCTTCATTGTCACCGATCAGGGTCAATATATTGGGCTGGCGACAGGACAGGATTTGTTGCGCGAAATAACCAGCATGTTCGCTGGAATTAAAAATGATGCCGATCCGTTGACGTGCTTGTCTGATAAGCCATCTATCAATGAATACATAGAGCATCTGCTCCAGGCTGGCAGTTCATTTGCGGTATGTAATGCCGATTTGGATCATTTCAAATCGTTTAACGATGCGTATGGGTATAGCAAGGGGGATGAGCTGATTAAGTTTGTCGGTGAATTGCTGAATGGCGTGTGCGATCCAAAGCAAGATTTGGTCGGGCATATGGCGGGTGACGAATTTATTTTTGTATTGCAAAGCCAAGATTGGGAGCAGCGTTGCAATCAGGCTCTCACCGCCTTCGCGAAAACATCGGCAACCTTGTTTGATAAAGAGCATCGCGCCATTGGCGGGTACATGATGGAAGATCGGCAAAGTCGCCTTATTCATTATCCCCTCCCCACACTTTCTATCGGTGTGGTGTGGGTTACTCCGAGGTCATTTGGTTCTCACTATGAAGTTTCAGAAGCAGTTTCAGTCGCCAAAGACATGGCGAAGAAAAAGCCAGGGAACACCCTGTTTATAGAACGCCGCCGCACATTATTGCCGAGGCTGAATCAACCCCCTCAAGAAGGAGGTGCGGAGCCATTATGAATAACTTTTCGGCTCACCCATTGCTGAGCGTGTTTCGCGGTGTGCGCCTTGCCGTACATCTGGTTAATGGAATTCTGCTGGCAATTGTTTATCCTCATTTGAATTCAAAAAGACAACTCGGCATCCTAAAGAATTGGAGCAGGCAACTGCTCACCATCTTCAATATTGGCGTTCAAATTGAAGGGCGACAGTCCATACCAAGTGAAGGCGGCTATTTGGTTGTTGCTAATCATGTTTCATGGTTGGATATTTTTGTGTTGAATGCGATCCACCCATCGCGCTTCATTGCCAAATCGGAAGTGCGCGATTGGCCTATCATCGGTTGGATGAGCCAGCGTACGGGGACTGTTTTTATTGAGCGGGCATTGCGCCAAAATGCTGCTGCAATCAATTTGAGGTTGAGCATGCTAATGGGTCAGGGTGTGAGTGTCGGGCTTTTCCCTGAAGGCACAACAACAGACGGCAAGCAAGTGGGGCATTTTCATTCCGCACTTATACAGCCCGCTGTTGATGCTAGTGCGAAAATATGTCCTATCGCACTGTGTTATCAAGATCAAGCGGGCGAGCACAGTAGTGAGGCATCATTCATTGGTGATATGACGTTGATGCAGTCTATCTGGCAACTACTGCGCTGTTCACACCTCAATGCGTTGGTGGTTTTTACGCCAGCACTGTCGGCTGCCAACGAAAATCGCCGCGTATTGGCGAGAGCCGCACAAGGTGCTATTGCCAACGCGTTGCAAAATGTGGGCATCACTCAACAGGCGGAGCATCAGATCCCCCATCATTCTCTACTCGCATCGCAATCCTCGTATGGTTTGCTGGTTGATCCGTTGTTGAATCATCATCACGAATAACCTACGTTGTGAAATAAATTCACTTCGCAAGATTTCACTTAATTTTAGTCCGTTCGGACTATTTGCCCGACATTCGCATCATAAAACCGTCACACTCCACTAGTATTGTGGTGTTCTCTTGTTATTTTATTTTCAGCTTTATTGTTTAGCTGGAGGGAATTGTGAACACTAAATTATTCATTTCGATGCCGAGAGTGATCCTCGGCTTATCAACTTTATTTGCGCTAGCGGGGGAGGTATTAGCCACGACATTACACGATGGTGATGTGCGCATTCAATCCGTTTCGGATAGTGCAATTTTTGGCAGCTGTTCTTTTTCCCAGCAGAGCTGGTCAAAAGGTGATTGTGAATACAGAACTCCAGAGAGGCCTTACTACGGGGATTTACTTCCTTCATTCAGCGACGAAATTAAATACAGAGTTCCAGAGAATCCTTACTACGGAGGTATTTCGCCCAATAACTGGGAGAGCATTTCCAAAATTGGCAATTATTTGGTAACTCTACGTAATGAAAATGAATATTATTCACATAATGCTCGGAAGTTCCAACAACGGTGGGGCGGTTCGTTCATAGAACCGAGGACAGTATTTAAGGATAAAGATGGTCGGACTGATAACCACTGGGATCATCACGACTATGATGCAGAGCTGGACGATGACCTTGCTGACTGGGATGATGGCAGTCATGTTTCTCCCGTTCCTGAAGCGAGTGAATGGGCGTTAATGCTGGCAGGTTTTGGTGTAATTGGCTTTGCTGCCAACCGCCGTAAACGCAATATAAAACGCAATTTTGCAGCCTGACTTGCAAGTTTTTGTAAGTGGCCCAGCCCAGAAATCAAGCAATTCCAGACTTGGTTGATAGTCGCTTATTGTTGTATGACACCGATATAGCCTGCTGGAAACTACAACACGCGCGCGCATCCCAGCGCGTTGGATGTTATACCCACTTGCCGACTGCAAACGCAAATCGTCTGGCCTTGGCACGCGCGGCAAAAATGTTATAGCAAAAATGTACAAGCTTGCATAACTCAGCAAGATCCAGCCATGGAGCAGCGCAAGATGATGCTTGGAATACCCTCACCACGATCTTTCTACTCGCAGCTGACCGATCAGCCTCACGAATAATAATTCGAGTGCTGCGGAGCAATCAATGCAGATCAAATAATCCGTTCGGACTACTTTTGTTTGGCATTTGCTTAAACAAATTTGTCATGCGCAGATGGTATTGTCTTTCGTCTTGCCTATTGATGCGGCATCGGTTTGTTGGAGAATGTTATGAAATCAAAATTGTCGGCTTTAATTTTGAAGGTTCTGTTGGTCATGCTTGTCTTGTCAGGGCAGGCGATGGCATCTTCGCAGCTTTGCGGGAATTGCAAGTTCATCGTTCTGGGTAATGATGATTATGAAAATCTGCTAACCCAGCTGATTGAAAATAAAACATTCACCGTTCCGGATTCATGGGGTTACAAAAACGCATCGAACAAAACTTTGCTGAGCGTGTTTAGTACCAACAATTACCAATTTCTACATGTTAATGGGGGTGTTGATTTTTTTGGCGAATTCGTTGGAGAGAATGATTTGGTTCCCGTAACGATTTTTAGCAAGATGAGGATCGAGGATGATCACCACCAGTGGATTCCACATCAGGATAAGCGTGAGGACGAAATCAGGGATGGATTAGGCGGGTGGGATGATGGTTATTACGTTGCACCAATCCCAGAACCGGGGGAGTGGGCGTTGATGTTGGCCGGCTTCAGTTTGGTTGGATGGGTTGCCAATCGTCGTAAACGCGCTGAAAAATCTTGCGCGGCTTGATTCCCGCAAATTTTGGAGTGTCCAAACTTGTCGAATTTTTTGACCATTTTAATCAAAGGGCGCAATGTCATGCACCAGGCCGTTACGAGCAATAAGACGATAAAATTTGCTTGGATGGGCATCATCTTTGGTGGCATCTTAGCTCTTGCCGGATGTGGTGGCGGTGGCGGAGAATCAGCGGCGGGCAGCACGCTAATGGGTGGTGCGAAGCAAGGTGTCGCGCTCAATCTCACTGCGCTAACTGCTACCGTTTCTCCATTTGTTGGCTCATCAGGCTTTCCTGGATCGGGTAATGGTTCACAAACAGATGCTTCGTTTCAAAATCCTTTAGGTATCACCACGGACGGGATCAATCTTTACGTTGCGGATAGTTTTAACTATACGATACGCAAGATTGTGATTGCCACGGGCGAAGTTTCCACACTTGCGGGTACAGTGGGGAAATTTGGTTCGACCGATAGCACCATAGGTACAGAAGCGAGTTTCAGGGGCATTCGCGGCATTACCACGGATGGCATCAACCTGTATGTGGCGGATACGGATAACCACACCATACGCAAAATTGCGATTGCCGCACCCAACGCAGTCTCCACGCTTGCCGGTTCCTTGACTGGATTATTCGGCTCAGACAACGCCGCGATAGGTACAAATGCAAGGTTTGAAGGCCCTCGTGGCATCACCACGGATGGGGTCAATCTATACGTGGCAGATACGAATAACCACACCATACGCAAAATTGCGATTGCCGCACCCAACGCAGTTTCCACGCTTGCCGGTGTGGCACTTTCCAGCGGATCATCCAATGGTGGTGTGGGTGCGGCGGCCATGTTCAAATTTCCTGAGGGCATTACGACGGACGGCACTTATCTGTACGTGGCCGATAGTGGTAACCACACTATCCGAAAAATTGAAATCGCCAACCGCACCGTCTCCCCGCTCGCAGGAGAGCCACTTGTAAGCGGTTCGGCTAATGCAGTCGGTACAAATGCGAGGTTCAATAAACCTTACGGCATCACCACTGACGGGTTTAGCTTGTACGTGGCTGAAGGCGGTAACCATACCATCCGCAAAATTGTGCTGGCCAGCAGCGAAGTATCGCTCCTCGCTGGCACAGGTGTCGCGGGTTCAACGGAGGGTGGTGGAACAGTCGCAAAATTTAGCTCCCCTTCAAGCCTCACCACTGATGGTATTAGCCTATATGTGGCGGATACCAACAACCATACCATCAGGAAAATCCACTAGATATTGCAAGGGGCTGGAGCTTGGCGTTGCCATTTATGGTATCTCCCGATGATCGTTTGATTTCAGTTCTTGCGTGAAGTCAATCTCGGATTTGGGGTATTCACATGCCCGCAAAATAATCCTTTCGGACTACTTTGCAATCGCCACTCACCGCATCATTCGTAACATTGAATCGGTAGTGTGGCGGGCAGGGAATCAATAAGAGCCTATTCTATTTGGTCGCTTTAATTGGTCGCAAATACCTCGGAGAAATTTATGAAAAAAGTACTATCAACTTTAATGCGATATGCAACACTCGGCATATTGACTTTGTCCGCCGTTTCGGGACAAGCGATGGCGGCGGACACGAATCTTGGAAATCAGTTGCCACCATCACAGCTGATTATAGGCAATACATTTGCCAGCGCGGTTGGGCAGTTCAATGACAATTACCTGTTCAGTATTCCCGCCGCTTCAACGGACTCAATTACCTCCACAATTAGCCTGGGAAGTATTTTCGGCATCAATAGCCTTCAGACCAGCTTGTATGACGGAGCAGGTATTGTGAGCGGCATACCGAGCGGGACGTTGATGGCGACCAGTAACCTGTTGAGCTTTAATGGTGCGGGTTGGACGGCATCGTCCGCAATCATCAATCCAATTATGCTGACGGCGGGTAACTATATTTTGCGTGTTTCGGGAAATGTTTCCGGCACTTCGGGAGGCAGCTACACAGGCATATTGAATATCGTGGCTGTTCCGGAAGCGAGTGAGTGGGTGATGCTGCTGGCGGGTTTTGGACTGATTGGGTTCATCGCAAACCGCCGTAAACATCATGCGGGATTTTCTGCGGCTTAATGTTAGGCCGATAGTTTTTCCGAGCCTATGCAATGTAAATAATGCGGCGAAGTTATCTGGCTTCGCCGTTATTTTTTGTGTACCCAATTATTGCAATGACGGTACTCAACCAAATTGAATTGCATCGGTTAAATCAAGTAAAGCGAATGTCACAAAGCCTTAATCTAATTGACATGAATGATGGCTAATATGATTCGGTTATTAAGATAATCCTGCCGTATAACTTATGAACGTTAAGCAATTATTTGCTGCCTTTGGCGTACTGATTTTTAGTCTTTGTGTCGGTATTAAATCTGCCTCGGCGACAACAGATGATGATCTCAATTTGATTGAAGCGTCGGCACGGGGTGACCTGAGAATATTCAAAATGATGCTTGAGTTTGGAGCGAACCCCAATGCGCTGGACAAGGGCGGAAATAGTGCCATTTTGGTAGCCTCGTATTACTCCAATCGGGATATGGTGCGCAGATTGATTGAATTGGGTTCGGACGTTAACGTCAAGGGTAGTCTGGGTTACAGCGTTATTGGTGCGGCAGCAATGCGACGTGATACTGAAGTTCTCAAGATGCTCATCAAAGCGGGTGCGCGGCTGGATGTGCTGGATGACTCTGGCGGCACGCCACTTGCGAATGCGATACGTTTTCAGCGTGATGAAAATGTTGGGCTGCTACTTCAAGCGGGTGCGGATGTGAACATGAGAAGCGAGCGCGGTGAAACACCGTTAGTGCTTGCCGCGCAGTTGGGGAGGTTGGATTACGTGAACGCTTTATTGACTCATGGTGCCGATACCAATCTGATTGAAGGACAAGGGACAACGCCGCTCTATTGGGCAATTTATGAAGGTCACGATGAGGTGGCGCAACGCCTGATTCAAGCGGGAGCGAATACTTACAGCCCGGTAAATGGATACACACCATTCCATTGGGCGGAAGTTTTGGGCAGGCCCATCATCGTCGCGCAACTTGCAAAATTAGGCGTGGTGAATTGATAAATGATTTTGACGGACACAACCCCAACACATCAAAAGATGGGTGCAGATAATATGAGCCATCTTGTTGAAGCGCAGAAAGCCCTGGAGGGGGAAGATCAGGATCGGCTTATTGCCATCGTCAACAGTTCGCTACGCGTGTCGAATGAGCAACAGTTTTTTAATTGGGCACAGTGCGAGTTGCAGTATTTGATGCCGCATGAAGTACTAATGTGCGCCATCTGGTCGGAGATTGTTCCGCACCCACGGTTCTACACCTTTTCGAGCAATCCACAATTCAAAAAAGAGGAGTTTTCCGAGTTGTGTCAGTCTGAAGACAGCCTGCTGTTGAAAATGATAGATCGGGCCAGGAAATCGGGCAGAGGCTGCATCATCAGCCAGAAAACGACGGTAGGCGATTTCGATCACACATGGGTAAACATGCTAAAGCGTTATGAATTGGAAAATATCGTGGCGCATGGGTTATGTAGTGCGGACGGTCAAATGAAGAGTTATTTTTACTTCTCCGGTGTAACCGAGGTGTTGAGCGCGAGATTGCTCCACATACTGGAAGAGTTGCTACCTATTCTTGACTCGGCACTCGCCCGCATCGTTCTACACAAGCCCATTTCGATTGAAGCTAATACATCTGAAACCGCATCATTGGGCGCGCGCGAAATTCAAATTATCAACCTCATCAAAGTGGGGAAAACCAACCAGACCATTGCCGATGAACTGTTTATCAGCCCGCTGACAGTGAAAAATCACGTGCAGAATATCCTCAAGAAATTGAATGCGAAAACGCGGGGGCACGCTGTTGCCAGAGCCATCGACCTCGGAATTCTGAAAACAAAATAGTGGCAATGCCACATGTCAGTATTGAGGAGTGAAAAATGTTTAGCAAAAGTTTAGCTGGATTGATGCTGATTGGTTTTACATGCGTGGCGCAAGCGGGAGAAATGGAAATCAGAGAATCGTTCGCCAAGAATTTACCCGATGTTAAAGTCGGTGCAATCACCAAGCTGCCTTACGCGGGGCTTTACCAGGTAGCGTTTAACGGCGCAAATATCGCTTATACCGATGAAAAAGGCGAAGTGGGCTTGTTTGGCAATCTGGTTGACATCAAAAGCAAAATAAATTTGACGCAGTTGGAAAAAGAAAAACTCACCGTGGTCGATTTCGCCAAGTTACCTTTGGATAAAGCGATAGTCAGGGTCAAGGGAACGGGTGCGCGCAAACTCGCGCTGTTTTCAGATCCGGAGTGTCCGTTCTGTCAGGGAATAGAAAAGGAATTGGAAAGTGTGAGCGATGTCACCATCTACACCTTCTTGCTGCCGCTCACGGAAATTCATCCCGAATCGTTACGCAAAGCACAATTGGTATGGTGTGCAAAGGACAGAGCGCAAGCTTGGGAAGATATGCTGGTGCGCCAAAAAGAACCCCAAGACAGCAACACAAATTGTGAAACGCCTATCAAGGAACTCGCCGAATTTGCCGCTAGCAATTGGATCAACGGTACACCGGGCGTGATTTTTACCAGCGGAAAATTGCTGTTTGGCAATCAGCCGCATGAGATCATTGAAGAGAATCTGGGTGTCGCTGTTCAATAGCTTTGGTTTGACCCGCCCCGCTCGTCTCAACGCAGGCTTCACTTATATCGGTGTATTGTTTGCGGTTGCCTTGATGGGTATCTCGTTGGCCTTGATCGCTACCGTGACATCGCAGATTCAACAACGCGAAAAAGAAAGGCAGCTGTTGTTTATCGGCAAGCAATTCATGCAAGCCATCAACTCTTATTATGCTTATGAAAACCCTCTCATCGGTCAGCTAAAACAATTGCCGAAAAAATTGGAAGACTTGGTGGAGGACAGGCGGGCTGCCACGATTCAACGTCATTTGCGCAAAATATTTTTTGATCCCTTTGCCGCGAGCATTGAATGGGGGCTGATAAAAGATGCCAACAATGGCATCGTGGGTGTGTACAGTAAGTCGGAAGCCAAGCCGATCAAAGTGGCAAATTTCGACCAAGAATTTGCTGCGTTTGCAGACAAACAACATTATTCGGACTGGAAATTTATCTACACCCAAGGCTCGTTGCCCGCCGATGTTGCCGATCAGGGCGGCAGCACCACACCCAAGCCGCCACCCGCCGAAGTTATTCCGCCGGAATATGTCGCACCGCCACCGCAGCCGCCCCAAACAAACACTGCCGATGAGCGCAGAAAACGTCTGTGTGACGTGATGCACCGCAATGACTTGGCAACCTGTTTCAGGTTGTCCAAAAAATTTGGCGATGCGGCAGGCGCGACTTGCGTTGCTTCGGCAACGGGTCGATATGCCGCGTGCATGGGCGGGAAAATGTTATCGCCGTTGGCAGTGCAGTACCAATAGCAAACTTCATTGCTTATTGGTTCAGCATGATTTATCCGTGATACAGACACTCCCTCTCCCTAGCCCTCCCCCATCAAAACCGCAGGGGTCTTCCCCAAAAAACATGGTCACAAAACACGTTCCCTGTTTTTTGTGAAGGGGGAGGGGACAGTTACGAGAAGGTTTGAAATCAAGCTCACGGACAAACCGTACTGAATCAATAGTTACATTAAAAATGAGCCGTTCGGACTACTCATTTCAATTCTAAATTCAATCAATTTTAATACTGATCCGCTATTTTTCCGTTCGGTTGGTGGGGGCGTGCAAGGTAACCTAAAAATAAGCCGAACAGCCTATATCAATTGAGTGGTTCACACACGCTGTTGCAATAAAAGGTTTGTATCTTGTCGTTCCAGATTACACAGAAAGGTTGGTGAAATCTAAAGCAAAGCCACACCCGTCGCGAGGCGGGGCCGGAAAGCCACGGGTCTTCACCTACAGCGAAGATAGCCGGGTTGCCAAGTAGTGGCGGGAAGTCGGCGCATTGATGACCTGCTTAATACCTTGGCTAAGATGCCTGCACAGGTCGAAGCCTTTTTAATACGACGCTCTCTCAGGGGGCTTACTAAAGGAGTTTTACAATGAAATTGAATTTGAAAAAAACAGTGCTGGCTGCTGCTTTGACCCTGGTTGTTGCAGGTCAGGCAAATGCTGCCAACATCGACATGACCGGTTTGTCCAACACTGCCGCAGGTAACGTGGCTGGTAGCGGTTCAAACCTGGTTTTGTCTATCTGGGATACCGTTAATCAAGTGTCTTATACACGTGATTTGGGCGTTTCTGCATCGTCCTTCTTCGCGGGCGTAACAGGTACTTCAACGGCTTTGATAGCAGGTTCGGGCATGGCTAGCACTACTCCATTTGTGGCAGATGCTTTGCTGACTTCCTTTTTGTCCGGCGTAAACATGGCCAGTACAAAATGGAACGTGACCGGTGGTGACAGCGTGGGTACGGGTTTCATGGGTCAGCAATATTTGTCCACGACTAACGTGAATATCAAGAGTGTTGCTAACTCGTTATCTTCCACTCAAGCCAACTCTCAACTGAATGCGTTTGGTGGCTTGACTGGTGCTCAGGGCTATTTCACTGGTGCCAATACAGCGGCTGGTGCTGCTGCAATGTCCGTTACTGCGAGTCCAAGCGTGAACCCACTTGCTTACGCAGGTAACACTACGTTTGGTACTAACTGGTCTGCCAAGTCCACATTTGATACCACAGCAGCGGTGGGTTCAACTTTGAACTTCTGGTATCTGACACCCAGCAGCACTTCAACCATTGCCAAGGCTTCTGTTGCGCAATTCGGCAACACAGCAGGTGCTTCAACTTGGACATTGGCCAGCAACGGTAACCTGACTTACACCGTAGCGGCTGTTCCAGAGCCAGGTGAATGGGCTTTGATGTTGTCTGGTTTTGGTTTGATCGGCTTCATCGCTACACGTCGTCGCAACATGAATAGCAACATAATGAACTTGGCATAAATACGGCTTATATCCGAAGCGGCAGGCAATCATGCTGCTGTTTCGGGTGAGCAAGTAGATATTGGCACTACGCAATACTGAATGTAACTTCCTAAACTGAATTTCAAAAATTCAACCATTGAAAGGATTCAAAATGAAATTGAAAACAATCGTAGCGGCATGCGCGTTGGCATGCACTAGCCAAGCTTATGCCTTGGCACCCACAGCAACTCAAGATGTAACCCTGTTTGTTTCTGGTTCATCTGCTTTGCAAACCATGCTCGGTCAAACTGCTGGTTCAATCATCGAAAACATGGACGTGTACTTTGATGGTACGACTGCTGCGCCTGCCACCGGCAAAAACTATCGCGCCTATTTCGGCACAGCTAAACCCAGTGCGTTTGCTTTGTATCCTTCATTGGAAACAGCACCAGGCTCCGGTATCGGTAAAAACGTGATTATTTATGAAACCGCATTGGGTGGTTCAACTCAAGGTGTTTACCCTGTTGCAGGCTCAGCTTTTGGTACGGTAAGCCGCCTCAGCATGGCTAATTGCGGTGCAGTATCTATTGGCACGGATACCACTACAGCTCGTCCATTGTGGAATTGCAACACAGGTACTGCTGGTACGACGGTAGTTGCTGTACCACAAGCCGGGATCTCCGATGTTGAACCAGCCACACTGGCTGCCGGTATCAATGGCGGTACAGGGTCGGTTCCAGCAGGTCTGTTGTCCAGCGGTGTGTTGGGCGTGGTGATGGGTGTCACAACTACAACGGGCTCTCCTTTCACTAACCTGACCAAAGCGCAAGTAACGGGTTTGATGGGCGGTAACATCGCTGACTGGAGCACAATTGACGCAGTAGCTACAGGCAAGTCCGTGATCGTGTGCCGCCGTGTTGCCGGTTCGGGTACACAAGCCTCTATCAACGCCAGTTTCTTTGGCGCGCCTTGCTCGACTGGCGCGTTGCCTCCTTCGACCTACTTGGCAACTACTGCACCGTTGGGTTCTTCAACAGCAGTGGCAGCAGGTAACGTAGTTGTAGTTGAAAATAGCTCTTCAGGCAACGTAAAAACTTGCATGGCAGCGGCTAAACTCGGCACGGCAGCGGGTGCATTCACTGGCGCGTTGGGTGCGATCAACGTTAAGAACGGTAACCTGGTTGCAGCGGGTTCGGCTAACTCGGTGGTATTGCCAGTCGGCGGTTACGGCATCGGCGTGTTGGGCTTGGATGGCGGCACAACTGCCAACTACCAGTTCGCTTCTATCGACGGTGTTGCTGCTACCACAGCAAATGCCTCAACAGGCGCGTACGACGTGATGGTTGAAGCTACCTTCAACGACATGGGTACTGTGACCGGTGCTCAAGGTGATGTGTACGCATTGTTCAAGCAGTATGCCGGTGACCCAGCAATCTTGGGTGTGGCTGGCGCGGGTGGTACACCAGTTCCCGGCGTGGCTGCATTGTCTGAAAACGGCTGGCCTGTTGCCACTCCTTTCGACCCAGCTATGCCTGTGTTGCGTGTGGGTAACTTCGGCAACACTTGCCAACCATTGTCAACTTTGCAATAAGCATCAGCATCAAGCAGGTTAGAAGCTGTATGTAATTTAGAAACGGTAGTTTGGTAGTGAAAAACCCCGGCAGTAATGTCGGGGTTTTTCTTTGGGTGAGGTACAGTTTATTGCGCTACTAAGCTCCAACCGTTTATTGCTCAATTGACTTGAATCATATAACCTACCCCAATCAAGTTAGGAGAAATGATGCTTACGTTAAACATTGATTGTGAAGTAATGCCAGACAGAATGGTTACTTTCAAATTACCAGAGACTGTGCGTCTTGGGCGACATGAATTGGTCGTGGTGCTTGAAGAAGAATCTGCACGACCCAATGTGAACTCGAATGCACAAGCATTGATGCAGTTTTCTGGCTCTGTTGCCGCTTTTAAGCAGGTTGACGGCATTGAGTACCAGCAAGCAGTACGTGCGGAATGGAATTGATGACGCGATACTTGCTGGATACCAACGCTGTCATTTATTTGGTGAATGGGCGTTTGGCATTACCGTTACCGGAAGGACAGTACAGCATTTCAGTTATTACAGAAATTGAACTGCTTTCGTTCCAAAATTTGCCTGAAGAAGAGGAGCGGCGCATACGGGAGCTGTTGCAAGTGTTGGATCGTATCCCGTTATCCGATGCGGTTCGTCATCAAGCAATCTTGTTGCGCCGTAATAATCGTTTGAAACTACCCGATGCCATTATCGCCGCCAGTGCATTAACGCAACAAGCGATCCTGCTGTCTAATGATCAAGCGTTCGCGTCTATTAGAGGACTAGACTGCAAAGCGTTGCAATTGAAATAAGTCCTAACACAAGTCGTTTAGTAAGAAAAACCCCGACAGCAATGCCGGGGTTTTTCTTTGGGTGTTTTGTAATCCGCATGTAATGAGTCCGTAACGTGAACCATCCATAATTAGAGGTCAAATAAGAACGGTGTTGATCGTGGCTATGCAAGCATCTAGCAAATTATTTTTACTGTGTGTTGGGTTGGTTTTTTCCTGCGCCAGTATCGCAGAAACGCCACAGACTAGTGTCGCCAAAAAAAACGCGTTTACAGTGAATGAATATCAGGTGAGCGGCAATACGTTGTTGCCCGCGATTCGCGTCGAGGCGGCGGTGTATCGCCATTTGGGCGAAGATAAAACCATAGGCGATGTGGAGCAGGCGCGCAGCGCGTTGGAAAAGGAATACCACGATGCGGGGTATCTCACCGTGCTGGTGGATATACCCGAACAAACTGTCGGCAGCGGCATGGTGCAATTGAAGGTGACGGAAGGCAGTGTGGAAAAAGCCCGCGTGGTCGGTTCGCGTTATTTTTCACTGAATAAAATTTTGGCAAAAGTACCGGAGTTGGCAGTAGGCAATGTGCCGTACTTTCCTGAGTTGCAAAAGCAGTTGGTGGCGGTGAACAGTGTTGCGGACTTGAAGGTCACGCCCGTGATGCGTCCGGGCAACACACCCGGAAAGCTGGAAGCGGAATTAAAAGTGGAAGACCAATTGCCGTTTCATTCCAGCATCGAATTGAATAACCATGCCAGCCCCAACACCAGTGAATTCCGCCTCGCGGGCATGGTGCGCTACGACAATCTGTGGCAACGCGCACACAGCTTGTCACTGCAATTTCAAACTGCGCCCCAAAATGTCAGTGAAGTAAAGGTTTTGTCTGGCACGTATTTGATGCCGCTGGCCAACAGCGATAAACAACTGGCCATTTACGGTGTGATTTCGCGCAGCAATGTGGCGACGATAGGCGAGATGTCGGTGCTGGGCAAAGGAAATATCCTCGGTGTGCGCTTGGCAATGCCGTTGTCATCACGCGAAAAACTTTTTCACAGCGCAACACTCGGAGCGGACTACAAGCATTTCTTGGATGCGGAGCAACTGGCGGGAGCCAATACCGGAAAAACTCCCATGAGCTATTTGCCGTTTTCGCTTGGCTATAGCGTCAACATGCCGGACGAAACAGGGATGAGTGTCGCAAATGCCACGCTGAATTTTCATTTGCGCGGAATAGGTGATCGCAAGATAGATTGCAGCGGGCAAGTGATCAGCGAATTTGAGTGCAAACGCTATCACGCCAAACCCGATTATTTTTATCTGCGCGGTGGGGTTGAACGTACCCGGAATTTACCCAAAGGCATGGTGCTATTTGCCAAGCTGGATGGGCAGTTGGCAAGCGGACCGTTGATTAGCAACGAGCAATTCACGGCGGGCGGAGCAGACAGCGTGCGCGGCTATCTCGAATCGGAGCAGGCGGGTGACGATGGTTCACACGCCACACTGGAATTGCGCGGCCCGCAGTGGGCGAGAGGCAAGTTCAGCGATTTGCGCACGGTGGTGTTTGTGGAAGCTGCGCACTTGCGGGTACGCGAGGCACTGCCAGAACAAACAGATTCATTCAATTTGGCGAGTGCGGGTTTGGGTTTAAGAACGCAACTGGGAAAAAGTTTTACGCTGGGTGTGGATGTGGCGGTGCCGTTGAAGTCAACCACGTTTACCCAAGCGGATAAGGTGAGAGTTGGATTTAAGGTAGTGGGGACGTTTTAGCGACGGACTATTGAAATTGACCGTCATTGGTGAAGCAACTAGCCATTCCACTAAGCCCGCAAGCGGGCAAGTGTCTGGTTATCCCGCGCAGGCGGGAATCCAGTTGATTAAATAATTCCCGTGTAACGGGACAATAAATAAGTTTGTCGATTCGCGGCTTGTTTATTTTTGCTGGATTCCCGCCTACGCGGGAATGACGTTGCAAGTGGTGGCGCAAAATTATTGAAGAGGTAGTGGCAATGAAAAACAGCAAACGAAAATCAGCGAACGGGCAAGTTGGAAAATTCAAACTCCGCAATCATGTTTTGGTAAGCGCGCTGGCTGCTGCGGGTTTGATTTCTTTTGCGCCCGGTATGCTTGCCGCATCGTTGCCAACTCCTTGTGCGGGTGGGCCATGTGGCACTTCCACCGTCAACACACCGTTTGTTCAGGCGGGCAAGGTCGATACACCTACGCTCAATGCCGCTGGTACAGCAATGACCATCAAACAGAATTCGCCAACGGCGATTCTCAACTGGAAAGATTTTAATATCGCCAAAGGTTACAGCGTCAAGTTTGACCAGCCGTCTGTTACTTCCAGCGCGCTCAACAAAATTTGGGATGCCAGCCCCACTAACATTAGCGGTGCGCTAACTTCCAATGGGCAGGTTTATTTAATTAACGGTAACGGCATCGTTTTTGGCAATGGTGCGCAAGTGAATACGGGTGCGTTGGTTGCGTCTTCTCTGGATATTAGCGATGAACTTTTTACGGCAGGATACCTGACCAACACCAAAGTCCTTCCCGCCTTCAGCGGCTCGGGTGGTTTTGTCAAAGTCGAAGGCGGTGCGACGATCAATGGTGAGCGCGTCATGCTATTCGCACCTGTGGTGGAGAATAACGGCAACATTTCCAATGTGGTTAAGAATAGTGACGGCCCGTTTTCCTCGGGTGGGCAAATTGTGTTGGCAGCGGGGAACAAGGTTTATTTGCAAGCCAGCCAAGACCCTAATTTGCGTGGTGTGCTGGTAGAGGTGGATGTGACTAAACCCGGCGAGGCAGAATCTACATTGCTGGATTCGCTAACTAGAAAGCCTCTCCTTGATCCAGTGACGGGGAAGCAACTCATTCAGCATATCGAGGCAGGCACTGTTACCAACTCCGATGGCATCCTCGCTGACCACGGTAACGTCACGTTGGTAGGGTTTGCCGTCAACCAACAGGGACGCATCTCGGCAACGACATCGGTGACCGAAAACGGCTCGATCAAATTGTTGGCACGCTACGGTGTCCAGTTTGTCAAGAATGAAGCCAAGTCAGCTGTTGCAGACGCAGGAATAATTTTGTATGACAACCGTGCAACACAAACGGGTAAAGTTACTCTGGCGACGGGCAGTGAGACGCGGGTTTTGCCTGATCTTGCCGATCCTACAACCAACACCGACGGGCAAGGATTCAAACCCTCTATCGTCGAGGTGATGGGCAATACCATCAATATGCAAAGCGGTAGTAAGATCATTGTGCCCGGCGGGACAGTGACGCTGGCAGCGATTAGCAGCTACGTTCCTTACGTGGCTCCCCAGGATGCAGTGCCTGCGTCAGATACCTCACCTGCCATTCCTGCCGTGGTTGAAGTGCTTGCCAGCGGTTTAATTCCTGCAACTTCGATCAATTCCGCCTATCAGGAGATTGCCGCGCCAGACAAAAATAAGCCGAATCTCAGTTCCAGTTTTATCAATCCGAATTATCTTCCCGCGCCCAATGTCGCTGGCGATACCGCCCGCGTGTTTTTGGATAGCGGCAGTTCGATAGACGTATCGGGCAGCGATGCCAATGTGTCGGTGGCACGCAACATTCTGGAGGTGCAATTGCGCGGTTCGCAATTGCAGGATGCGCCCGTGCAACGCGTCGACGGTTTCTTGTCGGGAAAAAATGTTTTGATCGATATGCGCAAGGGCAGTTTGCTGGCTAACTATTCCGGTGAAGAAGCGCAAGTCGGGCGCACGGTGGCGGAACGCACCGCAGCGGGCGGCAGTGTAAAGCTGGTCTCCACGGGTGATGTGGTGATGAAAAGCGGCGCAAAGGTTGATCTTTCCGGCGGGCAAATCAATTACGAAGGCGCGAATATCAACACCACCACGCTGATTTCCGATGGTGTTAAATATGATATTGCCAACGCACCGGCCAATCGCATCTATCAGGGAATTCTGGGTACTTACACCGTCAAGCATAACAAATGGGGCGTGGTCGAAACGTTCAATACCTTGGCGGGGGGGGATGCTCGCGGTCAATGGGATGCGGGTTATGTCGAGGGAAAATCAGCGGGAAGTTTGACGGTGTTAGCACCCCGTGCCGTGGTGGAGAGCGACATCATCGCCCAGACCGTGACGGGAGATTTCCAACGGAAGGCTTACGCTGATCCCGGCACGGGTAGTTACAAAGATATCTGGCAGAGGATGCCCAAGGGCGGATCGTTAATCATTGGCAACGGTGCTGCGGTCGCCAACCCCGAAGGGATTACCGATTACCTGACCAACAGCAACGTCACATTACAAACCAGAGCTGTGCCGTTGGCGAGAAATTTTTCGCTGTTCGATGCGAGCGGCAATGTGAATGTGCTGCCATCGGGCAATCAGCAAAACATCGTGCTAGACACGACTAAATTGTTCAACCCCGCCAATGGCCTGAATCGTCTGGAGGTGTATAGCAACAAGACGGTTAGCGTTGCCGATGGAACAGCGGTGCAACTTGCCGCTGGCGGAGCCATCACGCTACAGGGCGATACAGTCAACATGGCGGGATCGATTGATGCGCCGTCCGGTGCGGTCAAGATGACCACCGCAGCGACCACTGCATCGCTCAACCAAGAGGCGGGCGCGCTGACGGTGGGCAGCACCAGTACACCCGGTCATATTTCAACACGCGGGCAATGGGTGAACGATTCCGCGCAGTTGGGTGTGCCTGATTTGACCAAGCCGCAGTTGCTCAATGGCGGAAAAATCACCTTGAATTCGGGCGGCGATTTGCTTGTGGCATCGGGTACGTTGCTGGATGCATCGGGTGGGGCGTGGAACGATACGGCAAATAAAGTTAAAGGCGGCAACGGCGGCGACATTGCATTGGCGAGTGGTGGAGGCTTCTCCGCTTCGGGTGTGCCCATCAAGGCTACATTGGACGGTCTCGATTTACGTAGTTATGGCACGGCAGGTGGCAAGGGCGGCGCATTAAAAATCAAGGCGGGAGACATTGAACTGGGTGGCTCGGCCAATACCACAGACCGCACTTTAGTGTTGCCCGCCACGTTTTTCCAGAACGGCGGCTTTACCAATTATGACCTGACCGCACAGGGGTTGAAGGGCTTGACGGTTAATGCGGGAACGGTGATTGAACCCAAAGCCAAATCGTTGATTCTGGATCAGACGGCATCCCTGCAAGCCAGCGGTGCGGATGTGAACACGTTTGCCGATGCGGGCTACTTGCCTGATTGGCAACGCGCACCCACCAGCATCACGCTGAGTGAGAAGAGTGGTGAATTAAAAGTGGATACCGGCGCGGTTATCCGGGTTGAACCCACTGCAAGCATTACCCTCAATGCCTCAAAACAATTAACTGAGCTGGGTACCTTGGACGCGCCTGCCGGAAAAATTAACCTGAATCTGAGTTCGTCAAAAAACCAATATACCGCCGAACAGTCGATCTGGCTGGGTAGCCAAAGCAAGTTGCTCAGTCAAGGCGTGTTTATGCCAGCCGCACCCAATGTGCAGGGTTTGATACAGGGTCAGGTGTTGGCGGGCGGCAAGATCGACATCAATGCGAACAATGCTTTTGTGGTCGCGCAAAAAGGTTCGTTGATGGACGTGTCAGGCACAACGGCCGACGTGGATCTGCCCGAATTGATCGCGGGTAATTTGGCTTATCGCCGCACACCGGTGGCGGGTGACGCGGGTTCGATTTCGGTCAAGACCGACATGGGCGTATTTTTCGACGGAGATATGAAGGCAGGTGTGGCTGCGGGCAGTCAGGCAGCGGCCGGAAAATTTGCATTAACCTTGAATAACAATCCGGGGTTTCTTGATCCCTTAAACACCGGTGCGTACCCGCTCAATCCCGCCCAAATCAAAATAACTCCAGGCGGCAATGGCAGCTTTGCCACCCAGGAAAATTTACCGAATGCGGATGTGAACGCCGGTCTGGTTGCATTGACTCCCATCGCGGGCAAGGCATTGCTGGATGCAAACGCATTGAAAAATTCCGGCTTTGATCAGGTCACCCTGCAAAGCGAGAGTTCGATAGCGTTGAATGACGGGGTGAATCTTCAAGCCAGACGCAGCGTGAACTTGGATGCGCCGCAGTTAATCTCGAATGGCAACAGCACCATCACTTCGGCGCAAGTCACGTTGTCAAATCAAGCGGGATTGCCAAGAGCCACACCTGCTTCGGGTAGCGGGTCATTGGGCGTGACGGGTCAACTGATCGAGGTGACGGGTAATGTGGCTGTTTCCGGTATCAGTCAGTTGTCACTCAACAGCAGCGGTGACATCCGTTTGAATGGGATATCCGATACGACTGCGTTGACGGGAAGCCTGTCCACACAAGGCGACATCACCCTGCAAGCCGATCAGATTTATCCCTCCACGTTGTCGCAATTCAAGTTGTCGGTTCAAGATGATGCGGGCAATGCGGCGGGAAAAATTACCGTTTTGCCCGGACAACATGCCGCCAGCCCGGTGATGTCGGCAGGGGGGCAGTTGACGTTGAGTGCGGCTGAGATCGAGCAAAACGGCGTGGTCAAAGCACCGCTGGGGTCGCTTGATTTGAATGGTCGCAACAGCGTGACACTGGGCGCGGGTAGTGTGACTTCGGTGTCGGCGGACGGACTGACGATTCCATTCGGCTCAATCGAAGGGGGCAAAGACTGGCGGTATAACGGTACGCTGGTTTCAGCTCCACCCGAAAAACAAGTGAAATTCACCGCACCTAACATCGACATCCAAGACGGTGCAACGGTTAATCTGGCGGGTGGCGGTGATTTGTATGCGACTGAATTTTTCGCGGGCAGCGGCGGGTCGATGAACGTGCTTGATCCGAGCAAAGCCCCCGCCAACACCTTTGCCATTATTCCCGGTGTGTCCGGCTTTGCACCGTACGATGCACAACTGACCGGGCAATATGCCCAAGCCAATTCCAAAACCACGCTGCAATCGGGCGCGAGTGTTTATCTGGAAGGTAGCAATAACATTGCAGCAGGCTATTACACCCTGTTGCCAGCGGGCTATGCCTTGCTGCCAGGGGCTTATCGCGTCACTGCCGTGGCAGGTTATATCGACAGGCAGCCGAGCGTACCCGTGACCACGCTGGTGGATGGTACGCAGTTTATGGCGGGCAAATTTGCCTCGATTGGAACGGATATTCAGGATGCGCGTTTTTCCGTTTTTGCCGTCACGCCAGGCAGTGTGGTACGCACGCAATCTGAATTCCATGACAGTTATGCCAACCAGTTCTTTAAGGATCAGGCGGCAACCAATGGCACAGCCGCGCCGCGTTTGCCGATAGATGCGGGTCAGATGGTTGTTTCAGCCGTGGGTAGCGGTGCGAAGTTGGCATTGAACGGGACATTCAATGCGTTGCCCGGTAAAGTCGGGCGGGGGGCGATGGTAGATTTGGATGGCTCCAGTTTCAAAATCGTCAACACGGCGGGCGCGGCTATTGACGGTGAGGTGCAACTGACCACCAGCGCACTGAATAAATTGGGTGCGGAAAGTTTGCTGATAGGCGGTGTCCGAACCAAGAGTGACACAGGTATGACTATCGCTGTGGGAGCAAGCGATGTGGTGGTGGACAACGCGGGGAGCGTGTTGACGGGTGCTGAAATTATTCTCGCGGCGAATAGCGCGGTGACTGTAAAAGCAGGCAGTGATATTGAAGGCAAAGGGTCGCTCTCCGGGCAGGCCAGTGACATTGCAATCGGTTCGGTGACGGCGAGCGGTGATGGTGCGTTGTTGCGCGTTTCTTCTGCACCGCAAGTTTCGGTTGCGCGAACCAATCTTGCCAATACTGCCGCAACGCTCACCATTGAGGACGGCGCGACAGTTGGCGCGCAGAATGCGTTGTTGCTGGATTCATCCAAAGCCACCAGCGTGGGTAACAATGCCATTCTGAGTGGTAAATCGTTCAGTGTCGCCGCGCAGAACATTGACATCGGAAATCCGACACCCAACACGACTTCACTGGCATTGGGCGGTGCCTTGCTGACACGTGCGCTCACCTTCAAAGACTTGACGCTGCACAGTTATAACGACATCAATTTTTATGGCGATGCCTCGCTGAAAAATCAGGGTAACCGATTAAATTCACTGACACTGAATACCCGCAGTTTGAACGGTGTGGCTAATGCGGAGGAAACCAATCTCATCGACGCAAGCAATGTCACTCTGATTAACAACAACACTGGCACATCGGCGGCAACCGGGTATGGTGCGGGAAATTTGCACATCAACGCCGAGCAGATCACATTGGCGGATGGCAAAAAAACGATTCAAGGATTTGATACGGTCACCCTCAGTGCGGCAAAACAAATCATCGGGCAGGGTACAGGCAGTGTGGTGGTTACGTCGGGAGAAAGTGTTCCGACTAAACACAACTTGGTGTTACAAGCCGGACAAATCACCGCAGCCAATAAAGCCAATCTGACCATCACCGCGAAAGAAAATACCATCGCAATTGAACCTGTTACGGACGCAGTAGTAACTGCAGGTGAGGCATTGAATGCCAAGCTGGTTATTGAAGGTAAAAGTATTGCAAATAACGGCAACATCAACTTATCTTCCGGCTCGGTGACTTTACACGCGACAGGCGCAGAAGCGACCGATGGTGTGATGCTGGGTAATGGTTCTGTAACAGCCGCGATGGGCATTAGCAAGACTATTTCGGGGAAAACAGTTTACGCCCAAGCGGGTAGCGTATCGTTAGTGGCGGATAACGGCGGAATCGATATTCAGAGCGACGCGCTGGTGGATGTGTCGGGAGCGACAGGCGGCGGTGATGCGGGTGTCATCAATCTCACGGCAAACAAAGGCTCGGTATCAGTGGCTGGCGAATTAAAGGGTGCTGCCAATACAAAATATGCGCAGGGTTCGTTCACGTTGGATGCGAGCAATTTGATTAGCGCAAGCACTGCCAACGCACTGACATCACTAAATGACACTTTAACGGCGGGAGGATTTACTGCGCTGCGCGACATGCGTATTCGCACGGGTGATTTGGCAATTGATGCCGACACCTCCGGTGATGCCGACACCTCCGGCACAGCCAGAGCCAAGGCACAAACTTTCCGTTTGACAGCGGATGCGGGGTCGATAGCGGTGTCGGGCAAGATAGACAGTTCCGGCACACAAGCTGGCAATATCCTGTTGGCAGCCCAAAATGATTTGACGTTAAAAGCGGGCGCATTACTGGATGCTCATGCAACGGGTACAGATGAGAAAGGCGGCAAAGTTACGCTTGAAACCGTATCGGGAACCATTGACCTCAATAATAAATTGATAGACGTGCAGGGCAGTGATGGCACGGGCGGCAGTGTGTTGCTTCGTGCGCCACGCAATGTCGCCAATACCGATGTGGCAGTCAACAATACGGGTGGAACGGCACTCAATGTGAGTACGGGCGCGAACGTCACAGTTGAAGCGTTTAAGACCTACACGCCACCCGCTTCGTTAACCGCAGCGAATGCGGCAACCACCACGGCAGTTTACAAAACGGATGCAGAAAATTTCGCTACGAATGCCACGACCATCAAAAATCGTTTGGGTATGTTGAACAACTCGAATCTACATTTGACTCCTGGCGTGGAGCTGAACAGTGCGGGTGATTTAACCCTGGCGACCAATTGGGATTTATCCACCTGGCGTTTTAATGATGGGAATGGTGGCGCGACCGAGCCGGGCATCCTGACGCTCAGGGCGGCAGGTAATCTTAACTTCGGCACAGCCGTAGGAGCAAATACCACGCCCGCCTCTTTGACGGATGGCTTCACGCCACCCCCTGCCAACAACGGGATTAAATCCAGTAACGGTACGTTCGATACCATTACTCCTACCGATGCTACCCCTAATGATGCTACTCCTACACCCGATGCGTCCTGGTCTTACCGATTGGTGGCGGGTGCGGATGCGGGTAGTGCGGACGTGATGGCAGTAAACGACAAGCTAACAGGTAACGTGATGCTGGTGGCGGGCAAAGAGGTCATTAGTGCGGGTTTGCAGGCTTATAAGGGAAACAATACGTTTACCATGCAGCAGATCCGCACGGGAACGGGATCGATTGATATTGCGGCAGGTGGCAATCTGTCGCTGGGTAATCGTGATTCGGTGATCTATACCGCCGGGCAGTCTGCCGTGGGGATACCCATCTCCGGCACGAATAAACATTTCGGCATCAATGGCGGTGACATCAACGTTAAAGTAAAAGGAGATGTGATCGGTGCGCCGACCGATCAGCTCATTACTGATTGGTTGTGGCGGCAGGGAACACCTGAGGGCACACCTGATTTGGAAGCCGCACAACCCGCATGGTGGGTCAACTTGGGTTCGTTCCGACAAAGTATCGGTGCATTGGGCGGCGGCAATGTCAGCGTGAGCGCGGGGGGCAATATCAATAACCTGTCTGTGGTCACCCCGACTACGGGTTATGTGGACATGAATAACATCGCCCATCCGACGGTGGTACTGGGCGGTGGCAATGTAACGGTAAACGCAGGAAAAGACATCAATAGCGGCGTGTTTTATGTGGGTAACGGGCAGGGCAAAATACAAGCGGGTGGCGATCTTGGCACGAGCAGAAAATCAGGGGTAAATTCCTTATACACGCTGTTGGCATTGGGGCAAGGCAATTGGGATGTGCGCAGTGGAGGAGACCTGAATCTGCAATCGGTGTTCAATCCGACTGTCCTGCCGAAAAGTTATTCGCAAAAATATGATGGACTGGCGGGTTCGGGAGTGACCGCCAAAAACTATTTCTTCACTTACGGCGATAATATGGGTGTTGATTTATCCAGCTTGAGCGGCAATATCAGGCTTGCCAGTCAGATGGATAACAAGTTTTTCTCCACTACTAAAAATTTATCAGGCAGTTTCTTTTACCTTAAGCCAGATGAATTGCAGGCTGCTACTGTATATCCGGCCTCCTTGACGGCAACCGCTTTGAATGGGGATATTGTCAATGCAGGTGTAACAACCTTGTTTCCATCGGCGACGGGTAATCTTAAATTGATTGCCGCCAATGACATCAAGTTGACTAAAAGCATCTATATGTCCGATGCCGCTCCCGATAACTTGCAGGCACGTTCGCCGACCGCTTCGGTTCCCATCGGGCTGGGAAGTCAACATAGCTCGGTGCATGGTCAGGATGGGCAACCCGTGATTGTGAGCGCGGGCGGCAACATAGATGGGGGCGGTTTATTTTTGCCTAAATCCGCGCAAATACAGGCAGGGGAAAATATACAAAACATAAGTTTTATTGTGCAGAATTTGAATGCCACTGACACCACCAGCATTGTGGCAGGCAAGGATATAACCAACACCGGTGCCAAAGTGGCCGGGCCGGGACAGGTGGTGTTACAAGCGGGGGGCAACATCGATTTGGGTAGCGGCTTCGGGGTGACAACAACGGGTAATCTCACCAATTTGTTGTTGCCCGAACAAGGTGCGGATATTACGGTGTTGGCGGGGGTGGGTCAGGGTGCAACCGCGACGCAAGCGTTTATCGCCAAATATATCGACCCCGATGCGGGCAAAACTTTTGGTGCTGACTTGATCGCCTACGTGAGCGACCACTGGGCAGATTTGCGCGGCGTGGTCGGTGTGCAGACACTGCCAAAAGACATGACAACCGCGCAGGCTGTTTCCTATTTTGGCAAGTTGTCACAGCCGTTGCGGGATGCTTTTGTCGGTAAAACTTATGGCAGCGAGCTGGTTGCTTTTGTGGAGAAATATGGCGCAGCCAAAGGTCTCACCGCAGCGCAAGCGTTCGGTTACTTTGGCACATTGGCACAGCCGCTACAGGATGCGTTTGCCAAGCAGGTGTTCTTCAATGAGTTGAAAGAAACAGGACGTATCGCCAGCACATCGGGAAATTACAGTGCGGGCTTTGATGCCATCTCCACGCTCTTCCCGTCAGCCAGCTATAAGGGCGACATCAACCTGTATGCCAGCCAGATCAAAACCGTGCGCAGTGGCAATATCAATTTGTTTGCACCGGGTGGCGGGGTCAACGCGGGGCTGGCTAATCCCCCCGCAACGACAACCGGCATCGTAAAAACTGCCGCCGAGTTGGGGATTGTCACCGTCAAAGGCGGGGATGTGAATGCATACGTCAACACCGATTTTATGGTGAACCAGTCACGTGTATTTACCCTTCAGGGTGGCAACATTTTGATGTGGTCGTCCAAAGGCAATATCGATGCGGGCAAGGGTTCAAAGACCGTGTCGTCCACACCACCGCCGTTGTTGGTGGTTGATCCCAAGACGGGCGCGTTCGATGTGGACGTGACACAGTCTGTAGTGGGTAGCGGTATTCGAGTATTGCTGGCAAATAAAAATGTCGTGTCGGGTACGGTCGATCTTTACGCGCCGACCGGCGAGATCAACGCGGGTGATGCGGGCATCGGTGCGGCAGGCAATATTTTCCTGGGTGCAACACGTGTGGTGGGCGCGGACAATATCAACTTTGGCGGAACCAGTGTGGGTGTTCCCGTGGCCGCACCCGCACCCGTGAGCATCAGCGGCATCAATATGCAAGATGCGAGCAATGTTGCAGAGGATGCGACGCAGGGTCTGGGTAACGTCAGTGATATGGAAAAAATCAAAGAGAATTTGGCGAGTTTCAAACCCTCGTTCTTGTCTGTGGAAGTTGTCGGGCTGGGGGATGAAGAAATGGATAAGAATTAGAGGCTGATTTATTTATTTGACTCCGTCATTGCGAGGAGCGTAGCGACGTGGCAATCCAGAGGTTTTGTAGCACCACATAATGTGTACTGGATTGCTTCGGCAAGCCTCGCAATGACGACCTTGATTTTATTGACCGAATAATGCAAAGCATCTGTCTAACAAGAATCTGGGTTAAACATATTTGTAACTTACCTGTAACCAAATCCTGCGAAACTTGCATTATGAAAATCTCAACTATTAAACGCATGAAAAAACCTGCCCTGTTACTTTTTACCGCTTTGGCATTTATGCCCAGCTTGTCTTACGCTTGGTGGAATGCAGAGTGGTCATCGCGCAAAGTGATTACTTTGAGTGTGTCCCAAGAGGGTATTAAAAGTGCGGTAACGCAAGCTCCTGTGCTGGTGCGATTGCATACCGGAAATTTTGATTTTGCCAATGCGAAAGATGACGGTGGCGATATCCGTTTTGTGGCGGAGGATGACAAAACGCCGCTCAAATATCACATCGAAAAATACGATCCTATCAACGAAATGGCGTTGGTCTGGGTGCAAGTTCCGCAACTCTCCGAAGGGAAAGCCGCGACGATTTATCTTTATTCGGCTAACCAAAAAGCCAGTGCTGGCGATGATGCGGCGAACACATACGATGCCAATACAACAGCGGTGTATCACTTCGATGAAAAAGGCGGAATGCCCCAAGATTCAACCGCGAACGCCAATCATGCCGCCCAATTTTCAGCCAAGCTGGACACGGCTACGCTGATAGGCGGGGGCGCAACATTTGACGGTAAAAGTGTAATGGCTATCGCTGCTTCGCCTTCGCTCAAGATTGCTGCGAATCAAGGGGTGACGGTTTCAGCTTGGGTCAAGATAACTACTCCGCAAGCGAATGCGATTTTATTTCAGCAACAGGATGGTGACAAATCGCTGGTACTCGGTATTGAAGCAGGAAAACTTTACGCCTCATCGGGTGGAGTAAGCACGCCGAAGACGGCAGAGGTGGCGGCAGGTTCGTGGCATCACGTTGCCTTCACTGCGGGGTCATCGTTGATTGTTTATTTGGATGGGAATGAAGTCGGTACGGTGGCTGCACCTGTGGCGGATATGCAAGGCAATGTCACGGTTGGCAAGGGTTATGTGGGCGAGTTTGACGAGCTGGAGATTTCCAACGCGGCACGTTCGGCTGATTGGATTAAGTTGTCCGCCAAAGGGCAAAATTCTGATTCCCTGTTGCTGGCTTACGGAGAAGATGAAGCTCCGGGTAGTGAAGGCGGGGAATCCTACTTCGGTACGATTCTGCATTCGGTTACCCTCGACGGCTGGGTAGTGATCGGCATCTTGATGGTGATGGCAGTGATCAGTTGGCTGGTGATGGCACTGAAATCCGTGGTGATCAATAAAGCTGAAAAAGCCAACCAAGCGTTTTTGCATGATTACAAAGAGCTGGCGATTGCCGACACAGGCAAACTTGATGCGAATGATACCGATGAAGATGCGGACATTAGCGATTCACCTTTGTTAACTGCGATGATGGGCAAGCATGACCACTTTCAGGATTCACCGCTGTACCATATTTACCATACTGGTGTGCAGGAAATAAAACGCCGTTTTGGGAGTGCAGAAGTTGGGCAGCAAACCCTTTCACCACAGGCGATAGGCGCGATTAGAGCCAGTATGGATGCAACCTTGGTGCGTGAGAATCAGAAACTCAATAGTTTGATGGTATTGCTCACCATTGCGATTAGTGGTGGTCCTTTCTTGGGATTGCTCGGAACGGTAGTCGGCGTGATGATTACCTTCGCGGCGATTGCGGCAACGGGTGATGTAAACGTGGCGGCAATTGCGCCGGGTATCGCGGCGGCTTTGGTGGCGACGGTGGCAGGTCTGGGTGTGGCGATTCCGGCGCTGTTTGGTTACAACTATATCGGCAGCAAAGTCAAAAACGTTTCGGCAGACATGCACGTGTTCTCCGACGAGTTTGTTGGTCGTATCACCGAAGCGTACACGCGCTAGAAGCTGACCATGAAAGTTCAAGCCGAAAACGAACCGTATGACGAGATCAACATCACGCCGATGCTGGATTTGGCGTATGTGTTGCTCATCATTTTTATCATTATGACCACCGCATCGGTGCAGGGCATCAAAGTCAATTTGCCCAAGGCGAGTGCCGCGCCGAGTTTGGCAAAACCAAAAACCAAAGCAATTACCGTGGCGCATGACGGAAAAATTTACCTCGATACCTATCCCGTAACGATGGAGGAATTGGAGCGCAGTTTGAAAGCTGCCAAGGCTGCGATTCCCGATTTGCCCGTGGTCATTAAAGGTGATGCCAAGGTGCAATATGAAAAAGTCATCGAGGTGATGGATTTGCTGGGGCGGCTGGATATCACCCATCTCGGATTGGTTACACAGAAGCTGGTGAAATAGGTTTCACCGATGAAATCGAAGAAGAGTTTACGCAGGCGATTGCCGATGCTGTTGGGCGGAGCGTTCATGCTCATCGTTATCGTGGGCGTGGTGATTTTGATCAAGAATTTTCTGAATAATCCAGATAAGCCCAACACGCGCAGGGTGCAGCAGATTTCAATCATCAAACCGCCGGAGCCTCCGCCCCCCCCGCCGCCGGAGGTAAAGCCACCCGAAGTGAAAGAAGAGGTGAAGCTGGACGAGCCACCTCCGCCACAACCCGACGCGCCCCCGCCCAGCGCGAATCTGGGACTGGATGCGGATGGAAAAGGTGCGGGTGATTCGTTTGGTTTGGTGGGCAATAAAGGTGGACGCGAGCTCACCATCGGCGGGAATGGCAGTCGTTTTGGTTATTACTTGGGTGGATTGCAAAAGAACATCCGTGATGAATTGAGCCGCGATGAAAAATTGCGCAAGGGTGAATACAAGGCAACGGTTGCGCTGTGGATTAGCCGAACGGGTAGTGTCGAACGATTTGAAATGTTGAGTTCAAGCGGTGAGGTAGAAGTGGATGCGGCGATGAAAAAAGTGTTGAGCATCATCAAACAATTTGAAGAGCCGCCGGCGGATATGCCGCAACCTGTAAAGCTGCGTATTAGTTCGCGTTGAGAACTGGGCATCACTAAGGAAATAAGTTATGAAAGTTAAAAGTCTCGCACTGTTGTTTCTTGCTTTGGGGGTGACATCTTTTTCGGCGTTTGCCGAAGATAAAATTACTCCACCTGTTGATGCGCCTGTGCAGGCAGATGCTGCGGTGGCAGTGCCTCAAGCCGAGGTTACGTCTTCTGCAACAGAAGCACTGCCAGGCACGGATTCAAAAGTGGTTGCACCTGCTGCTGCCCAGAGTGATGCACCTGTACCTGCCGATGTAGTTCGCGTGCAATACATTCCCGAAGTGGTGATGCGCCAGATCAAAGAGGAAATCCGCCAGGAAGTTTTGGCGCAGGCCAAGGGTGAACGTTGGGGAGATCCGGGATCATTACCCGATTGGTTGAATCGTATTTCCTTTGATGGGGATTTTCGTTTGCGCTATCAGCGTGACGGTTTTCCTGCGGGCAACACACCGCCAGGTTTTTACAACCCGGTTGGGTTGACTCAAATGAGCAATACCACCGACACCCATAACTATTTGCGTGTTCAGGCTCGCTTGGGCATGAAAGCAAAGGTCAGCGATTATTCGTTTGTGGCGTTTCGTTTGAGTACGGGTACAACCACCAATCCGGTTTCCAATAACCAAACCTTGGGCACAGGCTTTAACAAGGCAAGTATGGCTTTTGATCGCGCTTATTTTCAGAGTAGTCCATACGGTTGGCTGACAGTGAGCGGGGGCAAGATGCCCAACCCTTGGTTAGGTAGTGATCTGGTATGGGATTCGGATGTGAACTTTGAAGGAGTTGCGGCGCAGTTGAAACAAATTCCGACCGGACAATGGAGCAGCTATTTAACAGCGGGTGCGTTCCCATTCCAAAATATCCAGCGTTCAGATTCGGTACTGGCACATTCCAAATGGTTATACGGCGCGCAGTTAGGCACGAAGTGGACGGCGATGAATGCTTCCACCGCGCAATTTGGCATTGCTTTGTATGATTACAAACATGTAGAGGGAATCCCCAATGCAAAAGCGGGCGATCATTTTCTTGATGCTAGCGCAGCGCAAAGTATGCAAAAAGGGAATTCTCTGATGTATGTCAATGTGCTGGGTGATCCGATTATTTACGGTTTGGGCTCAAAATTCAGAGAGCTGAATATCACTGCCAAAATGGATTGGGCGACGTTTGACCCGATGCACGTCATGCTGAGTGGCGACTACGTGAAGAATTTGGGGTATGACACGGCGGAAATTGCACGGCGGGCTACGGCCGGTCTGGTGCCACAAACTGCGGGCGGTCAACCGGACTTGACACCGAAAATAACGGGCTATCAGGCGGCACTCACGGTGGGTCATCCTCGTGTCGAGCAAGGTGGAGACTGGCAAGCCAGCGTCGCATACAAATATCTGGAACGGGATGCGGTGCTGGATGCGTTGACCGATTCAGATTTTCATCTGGGTGGTACGAATGCCAAGGGTTTTATCTTGGGAGGCAGCTACGGGTTGGACAAGAAAACCAATCTGAGTGTGCGTTGGATCAGCACCGATCAGATTGATGGACCGCCATTATCGATTGATACGCTGCAAGTTGATTTGGGTATGCGGTTCTAACGTGCGGAGCGTGTGAAATGAAAACATTTTTTCAATTGACGGTGCTGTTGCTGGCAGGCATGTTGTCTATCAGTGCGATGGCCGCAGATAGCCCCAAGGATAAGCAAGTACGCCGTATGCAGTTGATGTTGAATGCGGCGCAACAGGAAAAGTCCGACCTTGCCACCCAAGTTGAAACGTTGAAAAATAAAGTCAGCGAACTGGAATCAAAACGCGCGGCACTTGAAAAGAAATTAGGCGGGCAATCTAAACAACTAACCGATCTGGCGGATAAGCAACAGCAGGCTGATTTTCAGGACAAGCAACAACAGGAAGAGCTGTTCGGAAAATTTCAAGAATCTGAAAAAAAATTAAAGCAAATGGAAGAGCAGTATGCGACTGCCGGCAGAGATTTGGAGCGAACCAAATTGGATAAAGAGCAAGAGAAAAAACGGCTGGATGGTGATATAAAAATCTGCGAGAAGAAAAACGCCGAGCTTTACCTGTTAAACGTCAAGCTGATGGACAAGTATCTATCCAAAGGCATGATGGAAGTCATGCGCCATGCTGAACCGTTTACCCAGCTGGAAAAGGTTCAGATGGAAAATCTTCTGCAAGAGTACCGCGACAAAATGGAAGCCAACAAAATCTTCCCTGGCGGCGCGCTTGCGCAGGATACGCAACACCCCTGAGCAAAAATGAAAACACGCACTTTCATGGGGGTGCTGTTTGTTGGGTGTGTTGGAATGATACCTGTACAGGCAGACGTGTTCGCTTATACCGATGACAGCGGTACACCACATTTCAGCGATGTGCCGAACGATGTGCGTTACCAGCTTTATCTGCCTTCAGAACAAGCTATCGCGCATGTCGATACCCAACAAGCAATTCCGCCGACCTACAGTAAAAACCGTGAGAAATTCACGCCTGAAATCAAGCGTGCCGCATCCTTGTATCAAGTGGATGAAGCTCTGCTACACGCTGTGATAGCCGTCGAGTCTGGCTACAACGCCAACATCATTTCTAGAAAAGGCGCGGTGGGCTTGATGCAGTTAATGCCCGGCACGGCGAAACGCTACAAAGTAAAGAATTCATTTGACCCCGCACAAAACATTCATGCCGGTGCGAAATACTTGAGTAGCCTCCTTGCGCAGTTCGACAACAACACCCAACTGGCACTGGCGGCTTACAACGCGGGCGAAAACAATGTGCGCAAATATGGCGGACGTATTCCGCCATTCCCCGAAACTATTGCTTACGTCCCAAAGGTGCTGGGTTTGTATGAAGGGTATAGACAGTCACTTCATTGAACAACGGGTGCGATTTACATCACCATCAACCATGGTTAACCCAGTAAAAGTGGCAGCATGTGTCCCGTTAGTTGAATTTTAGAGACATTTCTAGTTGATAGAAAAACGATACCCACTACCACGCACCGTTTGAATCAGCCCGTCTTTTTTTACTGTCTCTAACTCAACCCGCAGCCGACGAATATGCACATCTACCGTGCGCTCTTCAACAAACACCTGAGTACCCCACACCTGGTCGAGTAACTGGGGGCGGCTATACACGCGCTCGACATGTGTCATAAAAAAATGTAACAAGCGGAATTCCGTCGGGCCAAGATTGATGGACACGCCGTCAGCGGTAACCCGATGTGCCGATGGCGAGAGTTCCAATCCGCCCATCATCACTGTTTCATCCGACATCGCGGGCAAATGACGGCGCAACACCGCGCGTATCCTCGCCATCAATTCACGTGGTGAAAATGGCTTGGTGATGTAATCATCCGCGCCGGATTCCAACCCCAAAATTTTATCCCGCTCTTCACCGCGCGCAGTGAGCATGATGATGGGCACATCTTTTGTGCGGGCATCGGCACGAAATTGCTTTGCCAAAATCACCCCGCTGGTATTCGGCAACATCCAGTCCAGCAAAATCAAATCGGGAACCTGATTCTTAATCTGCGCCCAAGCAGTTTCGCCATCTTCGGCGCGCATAGCGTGGAGACCCGCTTCGACGATATTAAACGCCAGTAATTCCTGAATCGCAGGCTCGTCTTCTACTATCAAAATTCTGGCTTTCATCACTTTCCTTAAACACTCATGGGAGGTTGCAAGGGTATGAAGAATATATTACGGCAAGATGACATTTGCTTTGAGGAAACCGATTTTTGAGATTTCCTGTTAGGGAATTGATGATTTAACGCAGATAGTTCATTAGGCTTATTTGTTCCCATCATCATCAGGATGTGCCATCGGAGCAGACATCAGGATGAGCTGTCCACCCTGAACGGTTGCAGCGGCATCGGCTTCGGCATTCATTGCACCGATGGATTTTAGATGTGTGGCTGAGGCATGATTTTGTGCGACTAACAGTTGATGTTTTTTGTGATCTTGGCGATTGAGTATTGGGGTGATGTCGATCACGCCAGAGGTTTCTTCGTCTTGGGTGTGCGTTCCTTCGATAAACTTTCCGCCGACAATGTCACCAAACAAGGCGGAATCAAATTTGGCAAGCAACTTCAAGCTGTTGTCCTGTGGGTTGAACTGCCATAACTTGCCGTTGTGTTCTGCGTCGCCCGCATCTTCCAGTAATGTAATCGTGCCATCGGTATTCACCGAAATGTTGTCTAGCATGTTGGGTTTATCTACACCTACACCACCAGCGAGATTTGCCGCATCCAGCAACAAATCTATCTTGCCGCCCACCCCAAAATTTTTGATGTTGTCAAAAGTTAAACGCCATAAACGCGAACCGCCTTTTTGCCGCCCGACAGTTAAATCAGTTCGGTCAATTCGGTCGGTGGTCACGAAGTAAAATTCTTTCGGATTGTCAGGATTCCAAGCACCGTCTTCGGGACGCGAGAAGGTGGTAGAGGCGGTATCGCTTAAGCTAAAGCGCGTGCCGGAAGTTATGCCTGTGGTGCGATTGGTTTCATCGTTAATTTCCGTGTCGATGCCGTTAATGCTGACGAACTTAATCACACCATTGCTGAGCCCAGCTTTTTCGACTTCACTGCCTGTATTGGTTTTGTTGCCCGCATAAACCACGATGGAATTTTTCATAATTCCATCGCCCCCGTCGTTGATGCCGATCACCACCGTTTTATCTTGAGGGGATGGGTTGGCGAGTAAATTTTCCCAGCTGCCAATTGCATAGCCGCCAGAGCCATTCGTGGCGGGATTAAATTTACCCAGAATAAAGCTACTGCCGCTGCTGTCACCCGTGGCGATGTGTGCGACGACATAGCCATTGCCGCCTTCTTCACCATTCAAATAAATGCGTGCTTGACTGCCCAGCCTACTCTGGGGATTAAAAAATACTTTTGGGTTCGCTAGGTCAGCGGAGCAAAATCTACTGAAAGTAACAATGCTCGTCGTGCTGTCTGGCAGCTGGTTGGCAGCATTCCAACCGTACACATTTTTGATTAGATCGCCTCCCGAAATGACACTCAAATTCTGTTTGTTGATCACCCACTCGGAAACATAAGCACCCACAGCACCGTGAGTGTGCAAGACACCCTCTTTGCTACTCATTTCATGGTTCATCAATACCGTCATCGTGCCATCGTTATTGTCGTACGCACCTAAACCATCTGGAGTGCCAGACATGCGGTAGCCGTTGTTGGCGGCATCACCAGCAGTCAATATAGAGGTAAATTCAACGCCAGCAGCAATGGCATTCACGTAAGGAGCTTGAGAGCTGCTCGGACCTTGAGCGGCTTGAGTACTCAACGCTATAACTCCCAATGTGCTGCCGACCAACACGATGAAGCGATTTTTTGTAAACATGAATAATTACCTTAAGTTGAATGTTGTTTGAAGTGAGGCAATTTGAAAAAAATGGGTGCGGGTGTAGCTAAACTGCCTACCCGTTGTGAAAATTATTTGGAAAATATTCTATTTCCAGCTCGATTCGCAAGAGTTCTGAGAAAGTTTTGCCAGCCCGCTTCTTGAAAGCTACGCCGCAAATATTACGAATGAATGAAGTGCAGATGGTGTGGACTTGGTCTGTTCAGCTTAAATTATTTAGTTGGATTTGCATGTGGTTATGTATGTTCTGCACAAAATTGCAACATTCTGCGGTGATAATCAAACCGGACTGACAGGGTTAGTGTGCTTCCAGGAGATCATTTTCCGGTGTGTTTGAGACACCTGGCAATAAATCGCCAACTTAATAGCGGACATTAACACCGTCATCAAAGTGACATCTTTACCAGATACATTTTGGGTTTCTTAATCACTCTCTCGGAATGACCTAATGCTCAAATTACTTTCAGTATTGCTGGGTTTGGCACTGGTTTCATTCACAGGCCAAGCGGTAGCTGCGGTTGGCGCAACCACTACTTTTTGCTCAGGCATCCAAACTTCATCATCTATTGTGGGGTCGCCATTTAGCTTGAGTTGCGCGGGAGACCTTTCCTTAAGCGGGGGTACGCTTTCGGATAACCTCGGCATATTTTTGTCGTCCACTGGAGCGATGACGTTGGATAACATCACCGTCACTGCACCAAGTATTTCATTTTCTTCTGGCGCGATTTTTTCGATGACTCCGAGTGTTTCGCTTTCGGGAGCAAATGTTTCTATAGTGGGTAGCACAGTATCGATGAATGGGAATATTTCAGTGCCAAGAGGAACGTTAGGAGGAACGGTTTCCTTTGTTGGACTTCCTCCCGCAGACGCGAATTTGAACATTGGCGCAGGCGGAAATTTGAGCATTGATAGTGGCGGTAATGTTTCAATTGGTAGCGGAAGCTTGAATTTAGGCAACGGCGGGAGCTTAGTAATTGGAGGAGGGATTGTGAATCTTGTCCCGAACTGGTCTGGGAGTGTTGTTTTTCCTGGTGCAGGCGGGCTTGTGCTGGTTTCACCTGTACCCGAACCCGGCACCTACATTTTGCTTTTGATGGGTTTTATTTGCCTTATTGGTTTTCAACGCATCGTGTCCCACCGTGAAAAATTTGGCATGTTTCAAGATAAACTTTCTTGCACCTCTATGTAATTCAGCCCTTGCGGTAGCGTTACACGAATAGATATTTCGTTTCCCCAATCCTCCATTCGGTCTATCCAAAAGCTGAAATTTCATCAATCTGTCATCTTCAATAGCTACTATTGAAACATTCAACAAGCTATAGGAAATGGCATCCATGACACGATTCGGTGTGACTAATAAAACTCTTTACGCTCGTTCGAGCGTGCGGGGTTTTACCTTGCTTGAATTGCTGGTGGTGATGGTCATTATTGGTCTGTTGGCGGGCTACGTTGGCCCCAAGTATTTTGCGCAAATCGGCAAGTCGGAAGTGAAGGCGGCAAAGGCGCAAATAGATGCACTGGGGAAATCGCTGGATCAATATCGCTTGGATGTCGGACATTACCCCAGTTCCGAGCAAGGGCTGGCGGCACTTTTTACCAAGCCAAGCAACGAGGCAAAGTGGGAAGGACCCTACCTGCAAAAAGATGTACCCAATGATCCTTGGGGCAAGCCTTATATGTATCGCCACCCTGGCGAGCATGGTGAATATGACCTGCTTTCATTGGGCAAAGACAGCCAGGCTGGCGGGGCTGGCGAAACCGCAGACATCACCAATTGGTAGGCACGTTGATGCAATTTGAAATGAAAGTGCTGCGGCGTGGCGAAGGGGTAAGTCTCCTTTCAGTCGCTGCCATGAATGAAAATGATGCCGCGACTCTGGCTAAAAATCAGGGTTACACCGTGCTTGGCATCAAATCCGGTGGAGGTATAGCCTTGCCGAAATTCAAGCGGTCGGGTAACGGATTTCCCTTGGTGTTGTTTAGTCAAGAGCTGCTCGCGTTATTGGATGCGGGTCTCAGCTTGGTTGAGGCATTGGAAACCTTGGCGGAAAAAGAACGGCACGGTGAGGCGAAAAAAATATTCGATGCCATTGTCGCGCGTTTGTACGAAGGGCAACCCCTCTCGACGGCCTTGCAGGATTTTCCATCCGTGTTTCCGCCGCTGTTTGTTGCCACGATACGCACCAGTGAAAAAACCGGTGGATTGAGTGAGGCTCTGGGTAGATTTGTTGCCTACCAATCACAACTGGATTTTGTGCGCAAGAAAATCATCAGCGCGTCCATCTATCCTGTTTTATTGATGTTTGTGGGCGGATTGGTAGTGATGTTTTTGCTGACCTATATCGTCCCCAAATTTGCGGTGATTTACGAAGGGAATGCTACCAATCTGCCTGTGTTATCCCAGTTGTTGCTGCAATGGGGTACGTTGCTTAAAACTCACGGGCTGCTGGTTTTGTTGGCGGTGCTAAGTGTTTTATCCGGCGGTATATATGGCATTACCAGACCCTCTGTAAAAGTATGGGTCATGCAAAAACTATGGCATATCCCCGCCGTGGGAGAGCGTATGCACGTCTATCAGTTGGCACGCTTTTATCGAACACTGTCGATGTTGCTCAAAGGCGGTATTCCGGTGGTCAGTGCATTGGAAATGGTGTCGGGCTTGCTTCAGCCAGTATTGCGCGCCAAGTTAAAACTCGCTTCACGTGCCATCAGCGAAGGACAAACTATTTCTCACGCAATGGAAGCGCAGGAGCTGACCACGCCCGTGGCGTTGCGCATGTTGCGCGTGGGTGAGCGGACTGGAAATGTGGGTGAAATGATGGAGCGCATCGCCGCCTTTTATGATGAAGAAATGGCACGCTGGGTCGATTGGTTTACGAAATTGTTCGAGCCGATTTTGATGGCATTGATCGGGTTGGTGATTGGTGTGATCGTCATCCTGATGTACATGCCCGTGTTCGATATGGCGGGGAACATCCAATGAACACCATGGCTGTTAGTGGGATTAAAGCACCGCTGATCTGGCTGGAGTTCTATCCAATTTTCGCCGCAGAACTGTCGGTTTTTAGCTACCCATGAAGCCCCAAAAACCGTCTAATTCCAAGCTGCAACAGCCCATAGAATTTTTTACGCGTGGCATTGAATTTCGTTTCGCGCTGGTCTTTTTATTGTTATTTTTTGCACTGCAATACGGCTACTCGGCGAACAGG
>CXWL01001353.1_pt1 | contig 38636 bp, 39 predicted proteins | sample 590931 | NCBI WGS metagenome assembly CXWL01 (sample SAMEA3498368, study PRJEB10139) | groundwater metagenome | biome: water well; material: biofilm material | place: Germany | collected 2015-04-27 | reverse complement strand
ACTTAGATTGAGAACGGGAAGTCTAACAAAGCGGCTTGAGGGGAGTCAACGGGGGACGGGGATGGAGTCTGATGATCTTCTGTGCTCGCGGAACGCGCACGATAAGAATGTGCTCGTCCGACGTGCGCAGTAGAAGATCAATCAGCCCCCATCCCCTGAAGAGAAAATGAGCGGCTCGGAGGGATCACTTCGAGGTGTGGGATCGTCCAATGCGCACAGTGAAGAACAGCCTGCCGACTCCCTGCCGGGATAAAAGGCCCTCGTTGGACGCGCGCAATTCAAGGAGCGCTCAGGGCCCCGCTTCGTGAGGGATGTGGGGAGACGGGGAAGGGTTCCGGAAAGGCAGGTCAGAATGACCGGAATAAAAGAAGGGCAAGAAACGGTCTAGACTGTCACGCATACTGCGCCTCCCTTCTTTCCAGAAGAAGGTCCAGCGCTGCTTCACCAACTCAATAAGTCAATAGTCATGTCTGACCCCAACTTCTTTCTCCCTGAATGCCGTACCTTCTATTCTGTCTTGCGGAACATTTTGCCCCACCAAGTCTTTTCGCTGGTCGTCTTGTGTGTCGCCTGAGACGAACCGCCCGTGCTCTCCGTGTACTTCGTCCCAAAGATTGACGTCTTCTCGGTAGAACGCGACTTCACTGATCCGTCCGGTCGAGTCGTCTCTCTGTACGGCGTGCCGAAGACCGTCTCTTTGTTGCGTGTGAACCCCGTTGTGTTCCCGATCGGATTGGTATGCCGTCGCCGGTCGTTTCCGAAAATGGCCTTCTCGTCACGCGACTCTGAGATCAGTTGGCCAAGACTGTTGTACGTACGGAATACAGCACTTCCCAAGATCCTGGTCTCCTTAACGGTTTTGAACGGCTTGTGTTTGAAGAGTTCGCGGCAATCAGAGCATTTCTTTGGCAGGTCCCAGCCGCTCTGCTTGCACTTAATCTGAGTGCCGGGTGGAACTACGAAACCCTTGCCGCAGTGGTTGCAGATGGCATCCTGCGGCGCATGGCTGGATCGGCACGTATCGCAATATTTCGAGTTATGATCGATTGTTGTGTATGGAAGGAATGAGGGAGCTGGCGTATTCTGATGGTCGCCAACGATCATCCATCTTGTGGCACAGGAGGTAAGGAGACGCCGTGGGAACGAAGCCGATCAGCGAGTGTGCGAATCCAGGGATTCCGGTTCCGGCGTCGGATGCCTTGACCGACGTGTTGCGGGAAGGGGCGAGACGCATGCTGCGGGAGGCCGTGGAAGCGGAAGTGCACGAGTTTCTGACCCGCCATGCGCCGCTCAAAGACGGGAACAATCGTCAGCGGGTGGTGCGGAATGGCTATTTACCGGAACGGACGATCCAGACCGGGCTGGGGGACATCGCCGTCACGGCGCCCCGTGTGCGGGACCGGGAGGGAGCGATCCGGTTCTCGTCCCAGATCCTTCCGCCCTACCTGCGGCGCACCAAAAGCCTGGCGGAACTGTTGCCGTGGCTGTACCTCCGGGGGATCTCCACGGGAGACTTTAGTTCCGTGCTCACCAGTCTGCTGGGACAGGATGCCCCAGGGTTATCCGCCGCGACGATCCAGCGCCTGAAGGAGTCCTGGAAGGAAGACCACCGCCAGTGGGCGACACGGGACTTGTCGAAGACCTACGTGTATCTATGGGCAGACGGGATTCATTTCAATGTCCGGATGGACGACGCGAACCATTGTGTGCTGGTCGTGATCGGGGCGACTGCGGACGGGAAGAAGGAACTCCTGCTCGATCTGAAACACCGGGGCCTCTCCGTAGACCCGAAGCTGGCGATCGGCGATGGGGCCTTGGGGTTTTGGAAAGCCCTCCCCCAGGTGTTTGGAGGCACCCAGGGCCAACGGTGTTGGGTCCACAAGACGGCCAACGTGCTGAACAAGCTGCCGAAGGCCAACCAGCCCAAGGCCAAAAGCGCGCTCCACCAGATCTGGATGGCGGACACGAAACACGCCGCGCATAAGGCCCTCGATGCCTTTGTCTCCACCTACGCGGCCAAGTATCCGAAGGCGACGGCCTGCCTGGCCAAGGATCGGGACGCCCTCCTGGCCTTCTATGACTTTCCGGCCGAACACTGGGTCCACATCCGGACGACCAACCCCATCGAATCGACCTTCGCCACCGTCCGGCACCGGACAGTCAAAACCCGAGGGTGCGTCTCCCGGGAGAGTAGGCTCTCGATGGTCTTCAAGCTCGCGGTCGCGGCGGAGCAACGCTGGAGACGTCTGAAAGGGGCCAAGCGTGTGGGCGAGGTGCTGCGAGGCGTGGTGTTCACGGACGGAGTAAACGAGGAGGAACAGGAGCGTGCCGCTTAAACACGATCCCCGAGTCACGGCACAGGGCGCAAGCCGTGGGGCAGGAGCCCTCCTCCAGTTCAAGATCACGTTGACTGGGATCCGTCCGCCGATCTGGAGGCGCGTCCTGGTGCCGGAGGGGTTGTCCTTGTCCGGGTTGCACGACGTCATCCAGGAGGTGATGGGGTGGACTGACTCGCATTTACACGATTTTCAGTGGCGCGAAAAACGGTTTGGCATGCCAGATCCCGAGTTTGACTGGGACCGGGTGATCGATGAGGTCACGGTGACGCTCAAGGAGCTGGGTCTGCCCGTCAAGGATAGGCTGAAATACATGTATGACTTCGGGGATGGGTGGGAACACGTGCTGACGGTGGAAAAAATCCTGGAGGCCGGGGAGCACCAGGCGCCGGTCTGCCTGAAAGGCGCCCGATCCTGTCCTCCGGAAGATTGTGGAGGGATCTGGGGCTACGCGAATCTTCTGGAGATTCTCAAGGACCCGACACACAAGGAGTACGAGGAATGGAAGACCTGGCTCCCCGAGGACTTCGACCCCGAACAGTTTAATCTCGCGGAGGTCAACAGCGGGTTGTCGGTGAGACAGTGGACCATCGCTCCTCCCTCCAGGAAGGGACGGAAGAAGAAGGTGTGAGCGTTTCGCTCATACAACAGGGACCATCAGGCAAAGCTATTCCCAAAAGGCTTCATACCCAACATTTGACATTATCTCCAATATTTCGGTACAGAGTCCCATTCGCGGTTGGCACGGATGGTTCCGCTGCAACTCTCGCACGACTTCTCGTACCACTTAGCCGCCTTTTCTGCCTTGCAGCTCTTGCAGAACCTAGGCGGCTTATCCCAGTCGGTACAGACTCGCATCGAAGTGCCGCATTGCTCGCACGACTTCTCGTACCACTTGGCGTCTCGTGAAGCCTTACACCCCTTGCACAAGCGAGGTGGGTTGCTCCAGTCAGCGCAGACGTGAATCGTCGTTCCGCAGTCTTCACAGGATTTGTCATACCATTCGGCCATACTGGCCTCCAACGAGAGAGCAAGGACACCTAACGACCGAGCTGACCGACAGCCATGAGCGCCGCCTCGGGCTAAGCATCTGCAAAGACGCCAGACACGGCGCTCATGGCTGTTCGGGGTCGAGCGTCTTGTTAGGCCAATTAAATTCCATGTTTCTTGGCAAATTGAGCCTGCCACGCATGACATCTGTAAGAACCGGCTTTTTCGTAAAGCACGTCAATGCTTCTCTTCCTGAACTCCGTTACGGTTGACTCGTCCAAACCGTACTCCTTAACGAGAGTGGAGATCTCGGGAAGATATTGCTCGAACGTTTTTTCCAAGTCTGCGAGGTGATTCAAAGGATCACCCCAGTTCTCCTTGGCGCCCGTTTGCAGCAAAGTAGCCAACTGTTGAACTCGCAATTGCGCTGCCTGTTGAGCTTTCGATTGGCTGGGCATACGTGTGTTCGAGTGGCCTAACTATAATTCAACGTCCGAATCATTTCGGCAAACCCAACAGAAACTGCCTGCTCACCCCAGGCCCTGCGGAGGACAGGCGATTGCGCAAGCTGCTGAATCCACATTGCTTTCGACGGGACTGCCAGGAGCGCCCGCCAGCGTGTTAGCCGTCATCCCATGCGTCCTAACATGAATCGCCGACTCCACTGAGCAATGCCCCCTATCTTTCCTGTCATGTCTGGGTGACCCGGATCGCTTCAATAGGATTCCGGGAACTAAAGAGGGTCAGCACTGTCTTCACAGTCAAGCGGTTGGCCCCCTTTCCTTCTCCTGCATTCTTCTGGACTCACCCCGCTTCTTCTGGACCGCTCCCTCCAATTAGGAATCACTGAAAGAGCTCTGCGCTGGCGAGAAAGCCACCAACACCATCAGTGCTGCCTCCCACCACCAGCACCTTCCCGGTCGGGAGGACCGTGGCCGTGTGCCAGAATCGCGCGGCCGTGAGGCTGCCCGCCAGGGTCCAGGCCCCAGCGCCGCCATTCGCCGCCGGATCGTACAGCTCCGCGCTCGCGAGAAGGCTGCCAGAATTAGTGCTAGTGCTGCCCCCCACCACCAGCACCTTCCCACTCGGGAGGAGCGTGGCCGTGTGGAACAGTCGCGCGGTTGCGAGACTGCCGGTCGCGCTCCAGGCCCCGGCGCCACCATTCGCCGCCGGATCGTACTCCTCTGCGCTAGCGAGAATGCCAGAGTTGCCATAACCTCCCACCACCCGCACCTTCCCATTCGGGAGAAGCGTGGCCGCATGCCAATATCGAGCAGTGGCCAAGCTTCCTGTGGCAGACCATGTTCCCTGCGATGGTGGCGGAGGTGCGAGAAGGTTGAATGTGGCGGTGACATTTTGGCCAGTATTCATCGTGACAGTACAAGTCCCGGCGCCGCTGCATCCGCCTCCGCTCCAGCCGCTGAAGGTGGAGTCGCTTCCCGGAGCGGCAGTCAGCACCACGGAATCGCCGCCGGTGATGGGTTGAGACGTGCAGACCGTTCCGCAGTTGATACCGCCACCCGAACTCGTCACCGTGCCGGTTCCTGTGCCCTGCTTGGCAACCGCAAGCGTGAAGGTGGAGGGAGGTGGTGGTGTAATGAACTGAGAAGGGTCTTTAATGAACTTAGAAGGGTCATAATAATATTTTTCAATGAACTGAGTATTTGCACCAGGCCAGCGCCAGCCTTGTATCGCTGGAATGCCTAAAGGACTATCCGTGCGAATTATTATCTTCATTCCGTCTGTGTCAGCCTTGAAATATACGCCATCTGGCCTAGCGATCTCGAAATGAAGATGCGGCGCCTCAGTTCCAGACTTTCCGATTGTACCGATCACAGCACCTTTGCTCACTGGCTTCCCTACGGCATAAGTAGACTGTTTCTCAGTAGACTGTTTCTCCATATGTGCATAAACGGAGGCTATGACTTGGCCATCGACGAGTTTATGGCCAATAATAAGTATATTCCCAAAACTGGCGCCCGTTTGCTGCTGATTGAGCAGCACGATACCGTCAGCGATGGCATGAATCGGTTTACCAAGGTCTTCCACTGCTAGCAGGTTCCAGTCCTCGCCTGGGTGAAAAGAAGAAGGTTCCTTGCAACTATAAAGTGAAGAAAGGACGTATTGTACCGGGTCCTTACATAACCGTATGTCGTCGACTCTGTCTCTGGACGGAGACGGCTCTTCCCACCCGCGATTGAGCCATCTATCCTGGTTAAATGCGGTTGCGACATACCATCGATTTGGATTTGAAGCCGCGCTCATATTAAAGCTTCTTTTGGGGTAGCTGAACTCTGTCCAGGTGCTGCTCGCATCGAGCAGCACCAAGTCCGCACCAAGATCATTCCCAAGTCCATCATCGCCTATGGGCATGCGAAAGCTGGTTGCTGCCTTGGTGAAATCAGAAACATTCCCAACTTTCTCAGACTTTGCCAGACCAATACTCGAAAAATGCGTTGCCTTGCCGGTAATCGTGCTATTGGCGCTATCGACCTGAACGTCCGTGAGAATTTCGAGATAATCATCGACATAGCTGGGTATGAGGTCTTGTACGTTTGTACCTGGCTGTAAAAGTGAAGAATCGACAGAAAGAGTAACGGTAACTGGCTGGCTAAAGAGAAGACCTGAATGGCCAAACTGATACACAGCTCCAGCCGAACCAGCGTTGCCCACAACTGTTACAGATATAGGAGTATCAGCAGAGAGTGCTGCTGGAGGAATGGTCAGTGAGACTTTGCCATCCGGCAAACTAATCGTCCCGCCCGCCGACCCGACCGTCTGCGTGACCGAGGCGGGCGGTGAAGAGGCAGAAGTTCCCCCGCCGCTACTTCCACTTCCACTGCACCCTGCCAGCAGCCCGACGAGCAGCAGGCCGAAGAACGTAGCTAAGGCAAGTCTTTGGAGCCCGCCTGCCGGGACGGCGCGGGCAGGCGAGCATGGCTCCACTGGAGCAGCGACAGATGACGAGTGCGCAGGCATGGGAACCATAGGGATGCTCCTTCTTACTCAGGTGTTCAGGCTGAAGGCTGGACCGACCAGGGGGCAGGAACCATTTGCGCACAGCGCCCTGCGGGTCGTTCCGACAAATGGTTCCTGACCCCCTCGCGCGCCTGTTTGTGTTTGAAGAGACAGAGCAAGAGCTCGGTTGGGCAACTCGTGACGCGATGTGGCTGGTCGGAATAAGAAGTGATAGGGGGTAGATTCAGTGAGTGAGTGAGTGAGTGAGTGAGTGAGTGAGTGAGTGCAAGCCCGGAGCCAGCGTGGTGGATAGTAGCAGATGCGTGCGGTCAGCCGACATTACGGAAGCCCTCGCTCGCAAAAGGCGGACTTAGGTGGTCCTGAAAGAACCAGCCGCGGCACGATAACGAACTACAGCATTATTATCAATGCCTCTTTAGTAGGGCGCAGAAAACTCTTGTTTTCTCCTGTCCCCCTTGGATAGTTTTAACGCCCAATGCTCAGACAGCCTGGCTTGTCGCGTAGTATTTCGTCAATGATCCAGCCTCTACTGATGCTGGGGCAAGAAAAGGGGGACAGGCTACTTTTTCCTGTGTCCCGGCCCCCCTTTCACGTACCGTACTCTTCCCATGCCTCGGATTCCACGCGGACAAGTGGCCGAACACGCCTACCATGTACTCAATCGCGAGAACGGCGGTGCGATGGTTTCCGCAAAGACGGCGGCTACGCTGCGTGCCTCGACGTGCTCGCCACGGCGAAAGCCACCCTCCGCACCTGCGTGAATCGGCAACAGACTGGCAAACGATGACCGCGGACGCCCGAGAAGGTTGCCGAAAAAGCAGCCTGTCCCATTTTTCTTTTCCCCTGGTTTCTCCTTCTCGCTCGCGCGACGTCAGGTTGCGCATGTATATCCAATCAAGTATATTTAACCCATGAAGCTACTACGATTCCTGGGGGACTCGCTCACGTGTTTGCGGGAGTTTCCCGAGGACGCCAGGCACGATGCGGGCTATCAACTGGACAAGGTGCAGCGCGGTGAACAGCCGGACGATTTCAAGCCGATGCCTTCTATCGGCAAGGGCGTCGAAGAAATCAGGATGTGGGACGACACCGGCACATACCGCGTGGTCTACACGGCTAGGCTCGCCGATGCGGTCTACGTGCTGCACGCTTTCCAGAAGAAAACGCAGGCGACGGCCAAGCGTGACATCGAGCTTGCCAAAAAGCGATTCACCGAACTGATGAGAGGTACCCAATGACCAAGACCAAGACTTTCAGCAGCGTGTGGGATGCGATTGCCGACACCCCAGAGCAGGCAGCCAATCTCCAGGCGCGGGCCGAACTGATGCGGCAGATCGCGGCTATCATCAAGGCCAAGAACTGGAAGCAGGCCGACGCCGCAACCCATTGCGGTGTCACCCAGCCTCGCATCAATGACTTGTTACGCGGGCGCGTGTCGCGGTTTTCGCTGGATGCCCTGGTGAATATCGCCACGGCGCTTGGCCGGCGCGTGCATGTGGAGTTGGAAGTCGCGTAACCAGCCACCGACGTGCTGGTGCGGCTCTACTTGCGCGGAGACACCACCCGGAGCGACGAGATGGAGTCAGTTCTTGGCTTTGGACTACGCTACCTCTTTGGATGTTGAACTCGAAGCAAAGTTGATTTGACCGGCATGGAAGATTGTTTTTGCCGAGGTGCAAAGTCAAGCGCTGGCCCCGTTATCCGCGCCCAGGATGCTCAAAATGCCGTCCAGCGAGCCGTGAGACGTGCATCGTCACACGTTGTGGAGGAAGAGCACTCGGCAGTCCTGCGTTTCACGTCTCACGTTTCACCTTTCGTGTTTTTTAAGCTCAGGCCTGTTCGACTGGCTCTTCGACCGACGCTTCAAGTACCGTCCCATTGGTCTCTACATCAAAGGCCAACACCGCCTCGCCCTCCACAAGATCATTCGTGACAGGAAGGTCTTCGGAATAGGACGATTCGGATGTCTCAACCGTTAGCAACGACTCCTGTTCAATCGGCAGGAGCGCCTGTTCGGACTCGCCGAGTTCTTTGAATTCACGCAACGGAGGAAGCTGCGTCAGATCTTGCAGCCCGAAATGCTCAAGGAAAAACTTGGTGGTGCCGTACATGATGGGCCGGCCGGGCACGTCTTTTCGCCCGACGATCCGCACCAGCTTGCGCTCGCACAGGGTGCGCAACACGCCGGACGTTTCGACGCCACGAATCTCTTCGATCTCAGCCCGCACGAGCGGCTGCTTGTAGGCAATAATGGCCAGGGACTCGAGAGCGGAGCGCGAGAGTTTTTGCGCTGCCTTTGCCTTATCCATGCGTTTCAACCAGGGCCCATACTCCTGCTTCGTCGCCAGCCGATACCCGCAGGCAACCTGCACCAGCTGAATGCCGCGCCCTTCCTGATCCAAGTCGTGCGCGAGAATATCCAGCGCCTGCACCACTTCGGCTTTTGAGACCGTTCCCATAATCGACATCAGCCTCGCCACCGGCACCGGTTCAGGCGATACGAACAAGACGGCTTCAAGAATCGCTTTCAGTTCCCGCACGTCGATGGAGACAGCCTGGCTATTTATCGTCGTCTCGGCAACGGCTTCCTGAGCAACGACTTCAGGCTCCGGCACCTCGCCGCCGTCAAGAGCCGGCGCGGGTTCCACCAATGTCATATCGACTGTTTCCTGTTCCACGGTTGAGCTCATGCTCCCCTCCATTCAGCATCATCTAATTCCGCCGGGTCTGGTACGAGTGAAAAGGCGCGAGATACGAGGATCGGCCCAAAATGCTCCGCCTGGAATATCCGGGCCGTTCGAAGCTTCATGAGCTCTAGCAAGGCCAAAAATGTCACGATGATCACCAGCCGATGACAGGACGGCTCGAAGAGGTCGACGAAACTCACCGATTCCTGCCTTTCCAACATTTCTAAAATCGAGTTCATCCGCTCTCGAACCGTCAAATTGTCCGGCAAGATCTCCATGAAGGTCTTGCCGGGATTGCGATTCAAAATCCCTTGCAACGCATCCACGAGATCGAACAGGCTGACGTTGTCCAGCAGCGACTCATCCGATTCCAATTCGACCGTCGGGCTCTGTTCACGGCTATAGATTTCCCGCCACAACCGCTCATGCTCATCCAACTGGTTGGCGGCCTCTTTGAACTGCTTATACTCAAGTAAGCGCCGCACCAATTCCTCACGGGGATCCGGCCCGTCTTCCTCATCAACCGCTGTTTCATCGACGGGAAGCAGCATCTTGGATTTAATCTGAATCAGGGTCGCCGCCATGACCAGAAACTCCCCTGCGACCGTCAGATTGAGGTCTTCCATCGCCTCAATATAGGTGAGGTATTGCTGGGCAATCAGATGGATGGGAATATCATAGATATTGATCTCGCTCTTCTTAATCAGATGGAGCAAGAGATCAAGCGGCCCCTCAAAGTTCTCGATGCGAACCTGGTAGGGCAGTTCGGTTTGTTCGGTGTCGTCTGAGTGGTTATCCACAAGCGGACTTATACCAGCTTTGGGGGAGACGGAGCAAGCCTCCATCTATTAGTAGTGGTCGAAGGGAGAAACCGAGGCCCTCACCGCGAACGAATGAGATAGGCGATCAGCATGGCACTGAAGATCAGGAGGGAGAGGATGATCGCATACTGCACTGTCTGATTTTCGAGCCCCAGGGGGGCCTGTCCGGATGCCGATCTGGTCGCTCGGGTAAACAACGGCCCCTGTTCGAAAAAGACTTTAGAAAAGTCCTCTCGCCCTTTGAACTTCGCATCGGAAAAGTCTGCCGTCGATCGGAACGTCGCCCGGCGGAAATAGGCGTCTCCCTCGAACAGGGTAAAGGTAAAGAACGCCTCCCGATCGAACGTAGCTTCAGAAAAATCCGCCAAACCCTGGAACCGGCTTCCGGAAAACCCGGTGCCCAACTTGAAATAGGTACGCGACAGATTGACATCCTTTTCGAAGACCACTTCCAAGAACTCCACCAGCCCATTGAACCCCGATTGCTGAAATGTCACCGGCCCGTGAAAAACAGATCGATGGAATCGCGTATGGGGGCCAAAGGCCGTCTTCTCCGCAAAGAGGTCGCGCAGAAATCGCCCCTGCACAAAATAGCTCTCTTGCAAGAACACCGCACCTGACAACGTCACAGGCTGCACGAACAGAGACTGTGAGAAATCCACGATCTGCTCGAACTTGGTCCCGCTAAACGTCACAGGCCCCTTCACCACCAGCAGCCCTTGCCTCGATTGGTGCCTAATCGCTCCGCGCACCACCGAATTGACAATCGTCATGGAACCGGCAACCACGCGGACCTCCCGCCCCTGCAGTTCCTTCATCCCCTCAAGCTCGGACGGTAACGGACCCACGGGCAATGTATCCAGCGACAGGTCGCCGCGAACCACCACCCCTGAGAGATCGATGCCCTTCCCCTCCTTGAGCGCCTGGAGCAACTGAGTCGCATCCACCGCTCGCGCCTCTCGCTCCGGTTCCGTGCAGTCCGCGCCCAGATGCAGCATGAACGCCGAGCCTGGCCCTGACGCAGGCTGCTCCACCGAACAGTTTGACGCCACGGCACCGATCGGCAGCCCGAGAAGAGCCATTCCGGCCACTATGATCCATCCACATATCCGATTCATCATGCAGGCCCTTATACGGAATGCCACGGCCCAACGCAAGACAAGAACCGCTGAATAACTGTACGGCCCAAGAGAAATTGCTACACTTCCGAGAGCGAACAGCGCTGAACGAGAAACGCGGAACGCTGAAGGGACATTCGTACCTCTCATCATCGTTCATCGCTCACCGCTCAGCGTTTCATCCCACGAAGGAGCCCCACGATGCCACGTCATCTTGCTGCCATTTGTACGCTCGTCCTCACCCTTCTCTGTGGAATCCCAGCCTCAATCCTCGCAGATACGATCATTGAGCTCCCGGTCTTGGCGGCGATTCGCCAGAACAATCTGGGCGTATTCGAGATTCTCATGATGTGGTGGGATAAAAAGCCCGAACCGAATCCCATTCGACTGCAATGGCTCCTTGCCGGCGTGCGGCTGGGCGATGCCCATTTAGGCGCCATGGCTCAGGCCTTTACCTATGCCGTCGAACGGACACCCTCGGTCCAGCATAGTGGAACCGTCTCTGTCCAAGGGGTTGCCTATAGGCCCACCGGCAGCGACGGACCAAGCGCCGGCGCAGCGATGGCAGTCGGATTCATGGCCCTATTCAAGGGCGACCGTATTCAGCGAGGCATTGCCTTGACCGGAACTATTGAACCGGGGGGACAGATCGGCCCAGTGGGCAGTATCCCGGATAAGATTCGTGCCGCTGCACGAGAAGGGTTTCGCACCGTGCTTATTCCGCGCGGGCAGATGTATGACGCGAGATGGAACCTGAATGAATTGGGACTTCAGCTCAATGTGACGGTGACAGAAGTCGACACGATCGATGAGGCGTATCAGCTGATGACAGGGCAGCGAATCTAAATCAGGATGCTGAAAAAGGCCGTCAGCTTCGTTCTCGCATCGTTCAGACCCTCAATGTACCCTACGGGTACACCTCGGATCTTCACTTGCTGCGGCCTCGCTGAACGGCCTTTTTGAGCATCCTTCTATGCCGCGGCAACAGACATGATTGCGTCATACTCCGCTTGCGTCAACCGATGCATGCCCAAGGTTAAACGTCGCGTAAGTTCGACCTGATCGGGAATCTGCAACACGTTCAGCAAGAGCGGTTGACTGACTGCGGATGGGCAGGCCAACCGGCGTACGCCGTCGATCCGCACAAAGCCAAATCTGGCCTCCGTTCTCAACTCATCGCTGAGGAACGCGTCCAAGGCGGAGAAATCTAACACAGGAGAGAGGATCTGAAACTCGGCACAGAGCCCGACCTTCAGCACATACACCAACCCACGAGACTCTGTATCGAGGTAGGTCTGGAGATTCGTCCGGATCAGCCCGGTGCAGAGGCCCCAGAGGCCATGCCCCAGTTGCAGCTCGGCACTTTCCTCCGAGGTGCGCTCTCGCAAAGCCCCGGCCACGAACAAAAAATGACTCATAGGCAATTCATCGCGGGCATTCAGCAGGAAGATCGAACACGGGCAGAACGGATGCCAGGAAACCGGGACAGAATCCCAGCCTCATCTCGCCGGACGACTCGGCGAGACCTGGCATCCCATGCGGGTGTCAATGCGTGTGGTAATCGTCTGAATCCTCGAGCAGGCTCTCTGGTTTTTCGAGGAAATCCGAGTCTTCATCTTCCCCATCCAGCGTGAGCTCTTCTTCCACGTCTTCATCGGCCTCGTCGGCATCATCGGCCATGTCGACATCGTCATCCAGCAACTCATCCTCAAGATCGGCATCTTTCGGCATCGGAGGCGCCGTCGGCCGCGAGGATACGGGCCTCTGGACCTCGTCCTCATCCATGAACGACTGCACGGGCTTCTTGACGGGGGCTGTAGACGCGGGCTTGGACGACGGGGCTGACACCGTTTTTGCTGCCGGCTTTTTCAGCGCGGGCTTGGGTGCCGCCGCAGAACGTTTCGGGGCCGCCTTCTTGACAGTTTTCATCGTGACTTTCTTCGCAGCAGATTTCTTCACGGCCTTCTTGACTGCGGGTTTTGCTTTGGGTTTTGCTTTGGCTTTGGCCGTTGCCTTCGCAGGGGCTTTCTTCGCCGGCTGTTTCTTCTTCACCATCGAAATTCTCCTCTCTCATCCAGTGGATGTGTGACGCGGCCTCCATCTAGCATGAACTAATGGGGTCTTGCAACTCACACCCCCCATCGCCTCTGAAAGGATGCCACAAACCCGTTCCTGCAACCAGTCCGGCCCCCGACAGCTCCCCCCATACGAGCGCATCACTGGCATGATAAAATAGGCAGCAGAACAGAGCCGAATCCTTCTCTATCCAAACGGCTCATATGGTATAGAAAGAAGACTGTCTGGGAGACCCCATGAACCCTCGCCTCCTCATAGCCCTGATTTTCATCCTGGGACTGTTCTCGGCCTGGCCGACGGCCGCGACGCCCCCTTACACCGCCATCATTATCGAGAGTAGTTCCCCCTACTTTGTGCCGAAGTCCGTCACCGTCTCGACGGGATCTCCCATCCAGTGGGAAAATCCCACTGCAACGGAACATACCGTCACCCATACCGGCTGTTTGGAGGACGGCGATCACTGCGCCTTCGACTCCGGTCTCATGCTTCCGAACGGCACCTTTACACTCCCCGGACTCGCTCCTGGCCGTTACCCCTATCTCTGTCGCATTCATCCCATCATGCGCGGAGTCATCACCGTCACCGACGGCCCCCAGCTCCCATCCCAGCTCTAGCGCTTACCCGAAGAAAAGAGCCTATAGCGTATGGCTGATGGCTGGAAACCAAAGCCGGAACTGCCCAACCCGATGATCGACTGACTCTCACGACAGATCATGTTTATTCCGAGCCATCAGCTATACGCCATTCGCGATCAGCTCCCCCACCACAAGCGCTTCACGCCCCTTTGGGCCTTGCGAGAATCCTGGCCCCTCGTGTAGGCTGCGGCGCTCACACAGGTTGCCCAACAGGCTGCGGAAAACTCTGTGAAAGAAAAAAGTACAGCTCAAATGTTTCGCATGCGTAGAAACTCCAATAGCTTCAGGATGCTCAAAAAGGCCGTCCAGCAAGGCCGCCTGTCTGCGTGCGGACACGCACAGGCAGGCAGCGAGCGAAGAGGCGAGGCGTACCCTTGTGGTACGTTGAGCCTTTTCGTGAAGCGAGAACGCCGCTGGCGGTCTTTTTCAGCATCCTGCTAAACATGAAACCAGCTGTCGCCGCGCATCAACCGCTCAACCTCACCGGAGAGACGCTCAGTCTCCTGGCCTGGCACATCCCCGATCTCATCGCGTACCAACACCACGAAGACGAATGGTGGTTCGCCCCCCTCGATGACAACCTGCCGCTCGTACGTCTGAATCGCACCGGCCTGGAGATGCTCCAGGCGATGAACGGTCACACGTCCGTTAGCGCACTGGCAGAAAAGTACGGGACGAAGATCTGCGGGCCTGATGGACAGCCTGGGCAATGGCATCTGGAACATTGGTCTCTCCCCACCTACTCACTCTGCTACTTCGGCACAGAGCCCCCTGGCGGCCACCGCCACAAGGCCAAGTGGGACCTGCTCCTCCAAGAAATCAGGGAGGGCTGGTCAGGACAGGAAGGGTTCGAGGGAGAAGAGCACCTTGAAGATTTTCATCACCATGAACTCTCCGACAGCGGCGAAGACGATGGCCACTTCGACCTCATCGAAACCACCGTGTCGCACCTCTTCCGAGAGCCGAACGAGACACTCAACGGCCTGACCTATGGCCGACTCCTGATGAAGCAATTGCGGAAGCTGGGATGGTTCAACCCCAAACCCCGCGTCATCGTGGAAGTGGGCGGCGGACTCGGGTACCTCGCCCGTGAGTTGGGCAAGGAACTGCTGCCGTTTGAGAAACAGACCATCCGCTACATCTCCCTCGACATCACCCAGCCCTTCCTCAAACTGCAAGTCACCCGCGCCAAGGCCGGAGGCTGGGGCGGCATCGGCACCCGCGCCAACGGCGAAATGCTGCCTTTCAAAGACAACTCCGTCGACCTCGTCATCGACAATGAGAACATGGCCGACATGACGCCGGTGAAGCTGACCAGGAAAGAACTCCAAGAGGGAACGGGCGAGACGCCACAGCATCAAGAGGCATTAGATTGGATCAGACGCACAAGGCTGCCGCTGGGTACGGATCTGCCAGAAGATGTGATCTTCAACCTCGGCCCCTTTCGCTTCGTGGCGGAACTCTGGCGGGTGTTGAAGCCAGGCGGCAGGGCCTTTCTCACCGAATTCGGGATCGAGGAGGGCTGGCCGGCACCGGTCAAGCTGCCGGGCCATACGGAATACGAAGTCCAATACAGCCACTTGCGGCAAGCCGTGCGCTGGCTGGGATTCCAGGAACGTTATCTCTCGCTGCCACAGTTCCTCGCCATGAAGCCCGACACCAAAGTGCTTTGCACCGGCGCGGCCTATACCATTCAGCGGTTCTGCCAAGCCATGAACAAGCCCTTCCCCGTGCGTGCTTACACGGAGAAGGAGCTACAACAGGCCTTGGGCGACATGCTCCCCAAACTCCATGGCTGCCACTACCACGACGTGGTAGATCCCGCCTGGTTCGGCCTCCTCGACTTCAAAGTCTTGTTATTGGAAAAGCCAGGCGGGGCTCCGAAAGCCAGCTTCTCGGAGAACCAAGGCTATCGGTGGTATTCGCAAAAATAGACAGGGAAGCTGTCAGCCTTCAGCTATCAGCACAGATTCAACTTTGCGTCAGACGCCCCTTACCCACGAAGGTTAAGCTTCGCGTTCCATCCCTCGACATAGCTCCAGTCCACGTGGAGCTCATCCTGGCGAGCCCGGATCTTTTCGAGATCCGCTTGATCTTGCAGGCGACCGGCTAGGGTCTTCAACACAATCAAATCCTCTATCGCCAGAATCGGCACATCAAGTTCGCCGAAGACAACCGTTCGCCGACGAGAGAGCGCCGTCTTGAGATAATCCGAATCCGCTAACAGAAAGTCGACGACCACGTCTTGACCTCCGCGAATACCCACCGCGCGCCAAATTGAAATCCCCTGGAACACCATGGGAGCAGAATGAACCACGGTCGAGTCGAACTGGGAGGAGAGCAGGGATTCGATGCTTTCACGGGTGGGCTGTTCGATGAGCATGAGCAAATCGATGTCCGTCGTGGCCCGTGGTTCAACGAGCGCACTGTAGGCCCATCCCCCGGCTAACGCATAGCGAAGGCCACGTCGATTGAACTCAGTGATGAGGGTGGAAAGCGCCTGAACTAGGAAGGACTCTGCTGCCATGCCCGCTCTTTCGCGCGCCGGATCTCGCGCATGACCTGTGCCATGGCATCGCCAACGAGGGTGCCTTGCTGCACCACCGATTGGCGCAACGCCAAGCCAAGCTCGGTGAGTTCGATGGTGCGGCGCAAATTATCGGCGATCCGCGCATCTTCAACATTGCCGTCTGATTGTCGCATTGGACAGTACCCTCACAGCAGTGATCTACGCAAAGTGTACAAGACTCCCTAAGCCGGAGCAACCTCCGGCTTACTTTACACTACGAACTCAACCCGAATGGTGCGCCCAAGCCGCACTTCAAGCGTGATGAGCATTTCGAGGCTGAACTTGTCCCATTTGCCACACACAAGGTCGGACACACGGGATTGTGCGATGCCAAGGCGCTTGGCCGCGGCTGCCTGAGTGAGCTTCTGCTTCTCGATGTAGAGGCGAAGATCGGTCATGAGGTTGGCGCGCATCTGGAGCACGGCTGCCTCGGCTGGATCGAAACCGAGATCAACGAAAACGTTGCCGCTGGATTTGGTAATTTTCTTTTTCATGACCAGTCTATGCCCATTCATCGCGCAGGCGACGCTGATAGGCAACAGGGTCTTCCGACAATCGGATCACCCCCTCGTAATGCCGGAGTTGCTCAACTCCGTATGCCGAAGCAACACCCGACAACTGTTGTTCGATGCGTAGCCACTCCTCATAGGGAATTAAAACCCCGACTGGGCGCCCCTCTTCGTCAGTCACAAGCTGTTTGTGAATCGCGCTTATCAAATCATCGCTCCAGATGCCCTACTATAGGCAACCGCGCATAAAAGAGGACGTTTAGGTTTAATGCAAGAATATGAGCGCACGGGTTTCCCCGAATTGCTCGCCTAGATACGCTCGATCATCGGCATGACGCCGGTCGAGATGCATCTGGAACCCTTTGGCAACCAACTGGAGTTCGCGCCGAAGTCCTTCAGTCAGGACGCCGGTGTGCCGTTTGGCATCGACGATTTCAGTCCGAAGGGCTTCAGTAGCGGCGCCGACGATCTGTTGAGTTTGCGCCAATGATTCCTGGTCCATGCTGCATCTCCTACAACGTCGGAAATTTTATGGCGTTAGTGGAAAGAAGTCAAACTGCACTTCCCTCCCCAAGATGGTATCCCCTGCCTGGTTCGGTGAGGGAGCAGGCAACCATCCTTCTTGCTCGCAGAGCTCCCACAAAAGGATTGGAAGGGCACCCACGGGTCCTGTGCTCCCGGAACAGAGGAAGGGATGGAGCCCGATGATCTTCTGTGCTCGCGCAACGCGCGGCCTCAGAAGGCCCTCGTTGGACGCGCGCAGTGGAAGATCAATCAGCCCCCACCCCTGAAGAGATAACGAGCGAGCTTGGAGGGAATATCTGTAACCTCGTTCGACGGCCGCACGTAGACCAACATGGATACCCTTCCAAGAGAGGGGAAGCAAGCGAGCTTGGAGGGATCATTTAGATGGATGACGGTCGCTCGATGTGCGCAGTTGGGAATCCACCAGGCCCTCCCCGTTTGGCCCGTCTCGCTCGTCCCGCATGTCTCGCACGTCTCGCACGTCTCGCGTCAAAGAAACTATGCGCGCAGTGAAGGGCAATCTGGTCACCCGGCATGGGAAGTGACAGGCGAAGCGTTCAGCTCACGGCATGAGTAGCGGGCCGCCGGGGTGATCGACTTCCTGGACTATCTGGATCGCCGTCGAAAAGATGCGCGGGCAGCGGCGTAACCGCTTGGCTTTCACGCCGCTCCCGTGCAAAGAAACTCTTGCACGCGACAGAAAGGAGGGCAATCCCATGCGGCAGAAATCAGGACAAGAGAACGTTGACTGCGGAGTCGGAAATCAGCACAATCGTGCAAAATTCAGGTTCTAACTTGGTGTCAGGCACCCTTCTTCCGGGCGCCTGACACCGTTTCGTCGCCCAGGATTTCAGGCACGATGAGGCGCAAGTCCGTTGTTCAGAACATGATTGGTAGGCAGAGCGAAGTAGCAAACGCCCTGACGCCGATACTGACGCCGCATGGGCGGTTACTGTTGGCGACCGACGAGACCGGCGCCTCCTTGCTTACGCCTGATCTTGCGCGCCGGCTACAACAGTCCTTTTCACGCGGCAGCGGTCACGGAGTAGTGCGGCTTGGCGCAGGCGAAGTCGGCATCGCAATGCCACCGGTATTTGCCTACTGGCGTGAATTCGGCGCGCGTTATGTCGCGGCAGTATGCACACTGTCGAGCACTGCAGCCGATCCTGAGTCTGACACATCCTACGCCAACCAGGCGATTCCTCCACCACCTGCTGAGGAACTTGAAGCCATTGCCGCCGCCGCGCCGCCGATGACCGGAGCGGAGTATCTGACGTCATCCATATTGCGCTCGTTATGGCAAGAGATCGATGCCGCATGGCAGGCTGAACTCATCGAGTCCGGCCTCACGATCAGGGATTTTCTCAAAGCAAAATATCCAGCCTGGCATCTGGTCGGACGGGTGCATTTCAATCTCGCTGAAAACCGCAAGGACACCGACGCGCCGTTTGCGTTTCTGGCGACGTACACCACGCGATTATCGGCACACGCCAAGGCCCAGCACGTACCGCTGGGGCAAGCGCTGCGCGAGTATGCCGGTGCCGCCAACAAGGAGCGACTGCTGTCGCTGTTATTGCCGGTGCAGCGGGCGGCGCAGCAGTGTACCTGGCTCAAGACTATGGTGGCGGAGGGCGAAATTTTTCACCCCCTGCGCTGGACACCGGCAGAGGCGCTTCAGCTTCTCTCTGACGTCCCGCATCTCGAAGCCGCCGGCGTGGTGCTGCGCGTGCCCGGCGCCTGGAAGGCCGGCCGTCCGCCACGTCCCAAAGTAAGCGCCACCGTGGGCACCACAACACCGGGCGTATTGGGCAAAGATGCGCTGCTCGATTTTCAGATGGGAGTGACGCTCGATGGCGAGCCGTTAACCGAAGATGAAATTTCAAAATTACTTGCAGGATCGGACGGGCTTGCGCTGGTGCGTGGTCGCTGGGTCGAAATTGATCGGGATAAACTCAGCGGCATGCTTGCCCGTTTTCGGCAAGCCGAAAACACAGCGGCACAGGGCGGCTTCACTTTTGCCGAGGCGATGCGCATGCTGGCCGGCGCGAATGTCGGACCAGACGACGCGCCTATCGCCGATCCCGACTGGTCGAGCATCGTGGCGGGGCCATGGCTGGCCGAAACACTTGCCGGGCTACGCAGCCCGGAGGGACTGGCGCACATCGAGCCGGGCAGCACACTGAATACTGAGCTTCGCCCCTATCAGAAGGCGGGGGTGCGCTGGCTGTATTTTCTGCACCATCTGGGTTTGGGTGCTTGTCTTGCCGATGACATGGGCTTGGGCAAGACCATTCAGGTGCTGGCTCTGCTGCTGGTGTTGCGCGGGCAACGTCAACCTGGCATACAACCGCAGACAAGCATACTGGTCGCGCCGGCATCGCTGCTGGCAAACTGGGCTGATGAGATCAATCGCTTTGCGCCGACATTGAACGCACGGGTGGTGCATCCTTCGACGATGTCGGCAGCCGAATTGAAAGCGATCGATCAGCAACAACTCGCCGACGTGGATGTGGTCATCACCAGCTACGGCACGATGCTGCGCTTGCCCTGGATGACCGACACCCGCTGGCATCTGGCGATTTTGGACGAAGCGCAAGCGATCAAGAACCCCGATACGAAACAGGCACGCGCCGTCAAAAAACTCAACGCCAGAACACGCATCGCGCTGACGGGCACACCCGTCGAAAACCGGCTCACAGATGTGTGGTCGATTTTCGATTTCATCAACCCCGGCCTGCTCGGTTCGAGCAAGGAGTTCGCCAATTTCACCAAACGCTTAGCCGAGCGCCCCCATCACCCCTACGCGCCATTACGTGAACTGATACGCCCGTACATCTTGCGCCGTTTGAAGACCGACAAGTCGGTCATCGCTGATCTTCCCGACAAGACCGAATTAAAAGCGTTCTGCCGTTTGAGCCAGAAGCAGGCAGCGCTCTACCAGCAAGCGGTGCAGGACCTCGCCGCACAATTAGAACACGCCGAAGGCATCACGCGCAGAGGCGCAATCCTGGCGTTTCTGATGCGCTTCAAACAAATCTGCAATCATCCGTCACAGTGGCTGGGCGACGGCGCCTGGCATGAGGCCGATAGCGGCAAATTTGCGCGGCTGCGTGAGATCGCCGAAGTCATCGCCGCCCGGCAGGAGAAAGTTCTGGTGTTCACGCAGTTTCGTGAGACGACTGGGCCGGTCGCCGGTTTTTTGGGGTCCGTGTTCGGGCGTCCCGGTTTGGTGCTGCACGGAGGAACGCCGGTCAAGCATCGCCGGCAACTGGTGCGGCAGTTTCAAGAAGACGAGCGGGTTCCGTTCTTTGTGCTCTCGCTCAAGGCGGGCGGCGCAGGGCTGAACCTTACCGCCGCGACACACGTCGTCCACTTCGACCGGTGGTGGAATCCCGCAGTAGAAAATCAGGCCACCGACCGCGCGTTTCGCATCGGCCAGAGCAAACACGTGATGGTGCATAAATTTGTCTGTAGCGGCACAATGGAAGAGAAAATAGACGCGCTGATCGAATCCAAGCAACAACTGTCGAAAGATGTATTGGAAGGCGGTGCCGAAATGCTGCTCACGGAAATGAAGGACGACGAACTGCTCAAGCTCGTCGCGCTCGATGTTCACGCCGCGTTGCAGGAGGAATAACCGATATGTTCTATGGTTGGAAACCTTACGTATCCGTCGCCGAGCGCAAACGCAAAGCTGAACGCGAGCTTGCCAAATCGCAGAAAAAAGGCGCGGCCATGACACCCGTCGTCATCGCCGGTCGCGCCATCGCCACGACGTTCTGGGGCAAGGCCTGGTGCCAAAACATCGAACGCTATAGCGATTACGCCAACCGCTTGCCACGCGGGCGCAGTTATGTTCGCAACCGTGCGGTGCTTGATCTGCACATTGCCGACGGCGTGGTCAAGGCGCTGGTCATGGGATCACGACGTTACCAGGTCGAAGTCAAGGTCACGGCGGTGCCACAGGCGCACTGGAACGCCGTCTGCAAGGATTGCTCGGGCGCAATCGATTCACTGGTCGAACTGTTGCAGGGGCGCTTCTCCAAACACGTCATGGAGCGTATCTGCCGGCCAGGCGCCGGCCTGTTTCCCGTCCCCAAAGACATCAACTTCACCTGCTCCTGCCCGGACTGGGCATCCATGTGCAAACACGTCGCTGCGGTACTCTACGGCATCGGCGCGCGTCTCGACGAAAAACCGCAACTACTGTTCACGCTCCGCAAAGTGGACGAAAAAGACCTCATCGCCAAAGCCGGGAAAGGCTTGCCCCTGTCGAGTCAGACGCCCAAAACGGGCAGGGTACTCAAAGACACGGAACTGGCCGATGTCTTCGGCATCGAGATGGCGGAAATAACCGAACCCCTTACGAAGAAGAAGGCCGCGCGCAAGATCAGGCAAAAGCCCACGACCAAACCTGCGAAAAAGAAAGCCACCAGAGCGCGTAAGCCGGGGTAATTCCAATTCGCAATAGAAGGGAGAACAGGGCGGCGAGTATGCGGTGACGAGGGAACCGCTGCGGAAGGGTCGTCGCGCGCAACAGGCGACCAGACTATGCGAGCCATCCCGCCAACTCACGCATGACATCCTCGTGTGGGATCACCTGTCCGTTATCGAGGGCATTTTGACCCGCCTTGATTTTCTGAAGCACGTACAGGTGATACTGGATCTCTTCCAGCGTGGTCTCCTCCGGCAACTGCTCAAGCAATTTGAGAACGGCCGCTTTTTCTCCCATGCGTCACCTCCTGCAAGTCCATCGTGCTTGGATGCTGGTGTTTATTATACGTGGATGACGCCCCGGTTGCACGTCGAACAGTATTGCAAGAACGGTGATTTAGGAATGGGAGGGTGCGAGTGCGGTACACCTGAGGCATGAAGAGGATGAAAGAGATGGGGTCATTGGGAAAATCAGGCGGCGCGCCGAAAGCACGGGGAAAACAGAGCGATCAGACCGCCCCTCGTGCTCGCGCAACGCACGGCCTCAGAAGGATGAGGAGGGGAGCGGCCAGGTGCCCTCTTTGCTCGCAGAACGCGCACGATAAAAAGGATTGGAAGGACACCCACGTTAGTCCTGTGCTCCCGGAACGCGCGCCCTGAGAAGGGCCTCGTTCGACGGCCGCACTTAGACCAACATGAGTGCCCTTCCAAGAGAGGGAGAGCAAGCGAGCTTGGAGGGAGCATTTAGATGAATGACGGTCGCTCGATGCGCGCATTCGAGGATCGACCAGGCCGCCCCTTGAAGAGAAAAGGAAGCGCGCAGCCAGGGAATCCACTAGGCCCTCTCCCCGCTTGACCAGTCTCGCTCGTCCCGCATGTCTCGCACGTCTCGCGTCAAAGAAACTATGTGCGCAGTGAAGGGCGATCTGATCGCTCTACTGAGAGAATAACGGAGAGAGCACTGAGAAAATCGTTCGATCGGAAGACCAGAGGTACAATTGCAGGACCTGCCATGAATGCCGCGAGAGCACCACGCTAGCCATCAAGATCATCGTCAACTAAAACATCATCCATCAGATCTTCAACAACTGAATGCAGGTCGCTGCTGAACCACTCCTGAAAGGTTTTAAAATCACGTTTCTGCGGCCAGGCTGATGGATCGGTATGCCAGCCATCTAGTTCCCGCTCGAAGATCTCGGCATAGACATGTTTCAGAACCAGCCGCCCGTCTTCATCGCTTTCGAATTCTGGAACGAGATAGACCGTGTGCTCGCCCGCCACGTCCGGCACCAGGCCTGAGTCATCAAGACTGGCCGCCCAATCAAGAAAGGGCTGCTTTGGTCGTACAATCAATGCCGCGCGATTCAACATGAGTTAACCTCTTGAGCCCCCATAATCAGATAGTCATGACTCAGGAGCGGAAGCAAACGTTATACGTGTGACAGCGTTACAGAAAGCCATATTGCCGTCCCGCCAAGACAATAAAGACTCCCGACCCCTTTTCATTCCGACTCCGAGTTAGCAAAAGCTTCAACGTCTTTCTCGCCCGACCGCAAGAAGTCCAGAAAGTCCACTTCCTTGTATTTACATGTCTGGCATATGCTAAGCAGAACCAGGTAGTCACGAATGCCCTTTTCTGAAGTGACCCCTGCAATTGTGTGTCGAAGCATCGCAAAGGCTTTGACGGCGTGTTCGGCGTTATTGTTATTCCAGGGCACGCCGTCGTGAATCAGAAACGTGAACAGCTTGTCTCTATTTTTCTCGAAACGTTCCTTGAACGCTCCCGCCGGCTTACTTTGAAGATTGCTGCCTGAGAGTCGCCTGTAGAAGCGATCTGCGGACACGAGATGTTTTCTCAAGAAATGGCTTTTCAGACCATAACGATCAACGGTTTCCACCATCGGTTTCACCAAGTCGGCAAAACTCTTTACAAGCCATTTCAGTTCCTCGTCGTAGGGATATTTCAGGACCGCATCGTTCAAATCTCGGATTAGGTGAATCAAACACTTTTGTTGAGGGCAAGGAATTCCATCATAGGCTGCGTAGAAGTCCGAGACCAAGACGCCAGTAAAGTCCTTGAGCAAGCTCTGCGGAGTGCTGCCCTGGCGGGTCTCACTATAGACATAGGCAACGGCTTCCATGTTCGCAAAGACCCACACAAACCCGTCCTTGCCTTCTACGCTGATCTTCGTCTCATCGGCGTGGATCAATTGGCCCTTGCATAGCCGTTTGACCAGCGCATCGTATGTTCCTTCATAGAGTTTCGCGGCCTTCGCCTTAAACCGACCTGTCGTTCCGATCGCTAAGTGGACGCCGAACAACTTGTTCAGGCTGCGATCGACACTTTCCTGCGGTATCCGCAGGCCGATGTTCTGGTAGAGCGAGTACGCCACGATCCCAGGACCAAACTTGCTGCGTGTCCAGCCCATTTCAGGGGGGAAAGTGGCTCCGCAGTCCTGACACTTGTACCGGTGGAACCGGTAGAGGATGATCCATCTCTTTATGCCATGCCGCATAAACTTGAGATCAAGAACGCTCCTGCTATGCTTTCCGTGCCCAAAGAAGTGTGTCGACCCGCACTTCGGACAAGAATGAGGCCGGGAACACTCAATTATCTTATTGGGAGAAAACGCCTTTCTGGCTCTTGAAGAGCGAGTCAACGCAACCTTCAAAAACGAATTTGACTTCACGTAGACTCGTTCGCGCTGGTAATCCCAATATGCGGCCTTGTTTATGGCACTCAGTTCTGGAAAGGAGAACGTGTTGCGCTTAAAGCCGTATAAATTCTCATGCTTCAGCCGCTCTGTGCGCACCACATCGTTCGGAGATACGCCGTCTTGATGCAAATCAACCAATTTGCGCGCCAGTAATTCGAGCGCTTCACAGTCTTGGGCGTTGTAGGTGACGACCGACGTTTTCAATGAGGGGGTCTTGGCGGCTTCCCATTCATGGCGCCAAGCGATGGTTTGCACGCCAGAAGCTGTAGGATCTGACCATGTGAATCCCAGATGCCCCGCAATTTCCTTTAGCCGATTGGAGAACGTGGGGAAGTAGATCTGCGCGAACACCACGGACACGAGATTGATCGACGATTCGACGGCTTTGGCCGCTGCTGAACCATTTGGGAGCTCGCCATATCTGTCGCGCATCCGCTTCAGGAAGGTTGTCTCGAAGCTGCCGTAGTGAACCAAGACCGGGTTTTCGATTTCCGACAAAATGTTCAGGAAGTCAGCCCAGATCCGCTTTTCTTCTTTCGCGCTGTCGGCCCACAGGCTGTGCTGCACGACACCCTGAGCGGTTGTGACGCGAATGCCGATGAGGTAATAGAAATCTCGGTCTGGAATTCCCTCGACATCCAGAAAGACCGGTGTGCCCTCGACCTTCAGTTCCGGGCTGCCGACGATGTGGATTTTTCGCTCTCGAACCGCGAGGGCTTTCAGGGAATGGTGATACTTCTCGCGCTTGGCGGCGAGCCGCTTTGGCCGCCGACGTGGACGGAAGGTATAGGAGAGCTGCGTGATGGTGAAGATGCCTTTGCTGTTGAACTTCCTTCGCTCCTTTTCTGTCATCCTGGACAACAGGCTGAGGTCGTCTTTCTCAATGGCCTTCTGTCTGCACCGAGCTTGAAACTCGCACTCGGCGCAATGCCGATTCAGGACGAGATCGGGCGGCGACGGGGCGGACAGTATCGTGGCTATCTTCCCAGTCAGTTTCCGCACCTCGCCCGCCAGCGCAGAAGTCTTCACCTTCAGCGTGGCTTGATTGTCCCCGTGGATGATCTTGCCCAGGCTGACCTTGCGGCCCAGCATTTCCGACAACACGAGTGCATCGAACGCCAGCAGCAGCTTGTCATCCCGATTAAGTTTGTTGGTGAAAATGAATCGAATCGGGGTGAACTGGCCGGGTTGGCCTCGCCCTGCTGACGGAACTCGTTCCACCGCGTGCAGTCTAGATTCAAGATTCTTTGCGCGGGCCACGAGGTCCACGGCCAGCCGCCACTTGGCTGTTTTTAAGTTTTCCGCTCCGGGCGAACCGATGATGCATTCATCGTGCACCGCTCCTGCCATCAAGCCTTTCATTCCCACGCTGCGGCAAGACTCGGCCTGAGCCCGAACCCAGTCGGCGTAGGCGTTCCCCGTCCCCGTTTCACCGAGTGATCGGAGAAAGCATTTGGTGAGGCACTTGAGGCTGGCTTCAAAGAGAGGGGTGGTGATTATCATTTCGGAGAATGTCGCTACGTGAGCACAGACTGAGGGCCATGTCTTGCAATCACACATTGCGGGAGCCCAAGCCAGGGCTTCACCGCTCTGTGATTCGCGTCGCCAGATCGATCAACACCCCCTCGCGTAGCCCCAGATCACTCACCAACACCGCCGACATCCCTAGCGTCTCCATGATCGTCCGGATGATGATGGCGCCGGCGGCGATGACTTCTTCGCGGCCCTTTTCTAAGCCTGGCAGACCTGCTCGGTCGGCTTTATTGCGGCTGAGGAGTGTCTGTTCGGTTTCTTGGATCGTGCTGAGCTGTAACTGATAGTTATGGATTCTGGCTGGCTCGTAGGTGGGAAGTTTCTGGGCCATGGCGGCTAGGCTGGTGATGGTCCCCGCCGTACCGACGAAGGTGGCTGTCCGATAACCATCCATGCCGGCGACTGCTGCTTTTGTTTCTCTTGCCACCCATTCGCGCGCCTGACGCAATTCCTCCTCGGTTGGCGGGTCGTGGCGCAAAAGCCGTTCACATAAGCGGACGACGCCGATATCGATCGACTGCACGACCGGCTTCTGGCCTGGCCTGTCTAAGATAAACTCTGTGCTGCCACCGCCAATATCGAGGGCCAACACGTCGGTCACGCCAGGGGATAAGCCGGAGCGAATACCCAAGAGTGTCCGTCTGGCTTCTTCGTCACCTGAGATAATCTCGACTTCAAAACCAGCCTCACGTTTCACGTGATCGAGAAACTCATCACGATTGGCTGCATCACGCACGGCACTCGTTGCGACGACCGCCATAGCATCGACATGAGCAGCATCGATCAGCTCCCGCCACTCCCTAAGGCACTGGAGCACCCGATCCATCGCTGCAACGCTCAGCCGCTTGGTCTGATCGACGCCCTCGCCCAACCGTAAAATACGTCGCTCAGATCGGACTTCCTTCAACCCCTTATCGGGAAGTAAATCGGCAATCAGCAACCTACAAGTAAGCGTGCCGATATCCACGCCGGCGAGGCGCATCGTGCGGGACGAGTCCTTCATAGGTCGATCCGAACTTCCGTCATCTCCGACTCAAGCTTCCCGCGGGTCTCTTTGAGCTCCTGGATCTCTTTGACGAGTCGGCCGATTTCCGCGTCGTACAGGACCCGCTCAACCGGCTCGCCTCCCTCGCGAAGGTTCACCGCCCGCTCACCGACATCCCGATGGAGTTCGGCTAATTTCTGATCGAGCTTGCGGATTTCGAGCCGGATTCTCAGTAATTCCGTTTCCTCCAGCGCGCGGTTCGCCACCTGCGCCGTGCCCAGACGCAACGTCGCGACCCCCGCCTTCAAATCATGCTTCAACCGCTGTAATAAGCCCATATAACCCCCTGGCAATGGGCAAGAGGCTTAGGGCTAGAGGGAAGACTCCGTCCCTCCCCTTGCCACTCGCCTCGTGCCTCTCGCCTTCAGTTTAACTGACAGACCCCAAATCCAACTTCGTTTCCCATCGCCGCAACATGGTCTCTCGCAAAACACGGTGCCCCGGGGCCTTCAGCTGTGGGTCCTGCTTCAACAGGGCAAAGGCCTCCTGCCTCGCTTGCTGGAGCAGCTCGGCATCCCGCACCAGGTTCGCAGCACGAAACTCCGGCATACCCCACTGCCGGAACCCAAAAAACTCGCCTGGTCCGCGAATGCGGAGATCTTCCTCTGCAATCACAAACCCGTCGGTCGATCGCACGAGCGCGTCCAGCCGCTCCCTGGCCGCCGACGGCGGTTCGCCGGCTTCTTTGGGCTTCTTCAATCGAAACAGCACCCCGCCAGAAGCCATCAGCAGACAATAGGACTGATACGCGCTTCGCCCGACCCGTCCGCGCAATTGATGCAACTGCGCCAGCCCGAAGCGCTCGGCATGTTCGATCATCATGACCGTGGCATTCGGCACATCGACCCCGACCTCCACCACCGTCGTCGCGACCAGGACCTGGATCTCCCCCTTCTTATACGAGGCCATGATCTGTTCTTTCTCGTCCGACTTCATCCGTCCGTGCAACAGCCCGACGCGAAACTCGGCCAACTCGTTCGCTTGCAACTGCTCAGCCCCCTGCATGGCCGCCTGTAAATCGGTCTTCTCCGATTCTTCTACGAGCGGATAGACCACATAGGCCTGGCGGCCGCTTCGCAATTCATCGCGGAGAATTTGATAGGCCCGTCCCTTCTGGCTGTCGCTCAGGAGAAACGTCCGCACCGGCTTTCGCCCCGGCGGCATCTGGTCGATCACCGAGACATCCAGATCCCCATAGACCGTCATGGCCAGCGTGCGTGGAATCGGCGTCGCAGTCAGCACCAGCACATCTGGCTTATAGCCCTTCTCGATGAGCGTCTTCCGTTGGAGGACGCCGAATCGATGTTGCTCGTCCACCACCACCAGCCCGAGCTTCGCGAAGGTGACGCCTTGCTGAATGACCGCATGGGTCCCGATCACAACCTGCGCGGTCCCGGAGGCTACCTGCTCGCGAACGACTTTACGCGCTGCCGCACGGCCACCCCCGCTCACAAGCACGACAGAGAGACCGAGCGGTTCCAACAGCCTCTTCATCGTCCGATAATGTTGTTCGGCAAGAATTTCCGTCGGCGCCATTAAGGCCGCCTGATAGCCTGATCCACAAGCCAGCACCATCGCCTGCACCGCCACGATGGTTTTACCGGACCCGACATCCCCCTGCACCAGGCGGTTCATTGGTTTGCTCGACGTCATGTCCGACAGGATCTCGCGATTCACCCGCTCTTGCGCCGCGGTTAACCGAAAGGGCAGCGCCCGATCCAGCTTCCCGAGGAGCGGCGTTTTCGGATTGAACGAGACCTGCTTGACCTCTTCCTTCATGACTCGTTGCCGCGAGGCCAACGCCAGTTGGAGCACGAACAGTTCTTCGAACGCTAAACGCCGATGAGCCAGCGTGAGCCCTCGATCGAGCTGGCCCCCATCTGTCCCTGGCTGAGGAAAATGCACATCTTGGATGGCTTGCTGAATGGGCGGCAATCGGTAGCGGGCACGGAGCGAGACCGGCAGCACCTCTTGCGCCTCGGCGGCATGGGCATCCAGCAGGCTTTTCATGAGCACCCGCATCTGCCGGGAGGTCCAGCCTTTGGTTTCGTGGTATATGGGAACGATCCGCCCCACATGCAGCGGCGCTTCGGATTCCGCGCCCACCACTTCGTATTGCGCGACTTCCATCTTCATCGCCACAAACCCCTGCGCGCCGGCTATCACCCGCCCGGTCAGCATGACGCTCGTCCCAACGGTGAAGACCGGTTCGAGGAACGGCTGATTGAAGAACACTACCTGAAGCCGTCCGGTGGCATCCTCCACCACAATGTCGAGGATGGAGAGACGCCGACTGCGGGCCTTCTTGGCCTCGCTTCGGATGATCGTGCCGCAGATCGAGGCCTCCACCCCAGGCACCAGTTGTCCGATCGGGGTCATGACCGAGCGATCTTCATACCGCCAGGGTAGAGTCCAGAAGGCATCCTCAATCGTGTCGATCCTGAATCGTTGAAGCAGGGAGGTGCGCCTCGGGCCGACTCCCTTCACGAAACGGATAGGCTGTTCCCACCATGGTCGAGAGGGGATGTCGTTCATCACAGGCTCACGCATCACAATGGGCTCCGGTTCGCCCCACGCCCTGGCCGGATCGCAGGCTGCCTTGCGCAACGTCCCGAGGATGGCCATGGCTTCCTGCAACCGACGCTGCTGCTCCTCCGCCGGGAACCGCTGCTGGTCATCTTGAAACAACCCCCTGAGCTGAAGCAACGAGGCTTCAATCGCCCGAGGATAGACGCGATCGGATAGGGCCTGCATGACCTGTGATGAGACAAAATGATTCAGATTCTTGACGGTGGGGAGATGTGCAAAGGCATCGCGAGTCGCGAATTCGATCGGACGCGCGACTCGGTCCAGCCATTGCTGAAACTGTTCAGGGGGTGTGGGCTCGGAAGAGCGCCGTATCACAATGGCGAATCGTAACACAGCCTCTTCCACGCCTCAACGACCACGGCGCAATTCGAAGTTCTGGGGTCGATGTTCCGAACACCGGGAACGTCGAACCACGAACCCCACCTGTCTCGCTGCGGTCTTGTCAGTTTCCTGACAGTTCTTTGCCTCCCTTCCCTAGGGTGCTACATTGGAGCTCATCCACAGAGGCCTTCTATGTACCGCCGTAATATTGGTCACATTTTGTATCCCATCGCCTGCCTTCTGGGGCTGTTCATCGTCTATCAAGCCTGGTTCAAACCGACTTACCTCCTGACGCCGCCGCCAAGCCAGCCTGAGACTGTCGTGGAAAGCGCAAAGGAGGCGCCACCAGAACCACAGTATACGGGCCCCGCAGAGCCGGAACCGAAACAGATTCGCCTGATCGATCCCTCGGTGGTCCCGGACTCGACGCATCATGAACTCTTAGAAACAATTCGCGACGAAATCGAAAAAGGCAACGTCAAAACCGCAGAAGTCAAACTGACCGATCTGCCGCCCGGCCTATCTTCGGACGAAAAGACTCGTCCCTATGTCGCGGTGTTGTGGAACAATCTCGGCATCCAACTCGAAAAGGCCGGGGGGACCTCCGCCTCGGTCTATGCATTCAAAAAGGCCTCGTCGTTGGACAGTAAAAGCCCGACCATTCACCTCAACCTGGCCCATGCCTACTGGGAGCTTCGTGATCCGGCGATGACGCAAAGCTTTTTGGAAAAGCTGGTGGCCCTGGCTCCGAACGAAGCGTTCCCCCATCTGGCACTGGCCGAGCTCTTTCAGGAACGGGACCGACTCGGTGAAGCCGCCCGCCACCTCGACCTGGCCACCGCCCGCGCGGGCAAAGATCCCGCCGTGCAATCCTATCTGAAAACCGTCACGGCTAAGGTCCGCCGAACCGAGAAAAGCGATGCGCGGCTCACCAGCCGGGACAGCACCCACTTTACCGTCAAATTCGACGGGGAAGCCGATCAGGCAACCTGGGTCGCCGTGCTGGAGATTCTGGAAGAGGCCTATCGAGAGATCGGCCAACGATTCGGACATTTCCCGTCAAAACCCATCGTCGTCGTCCTGCAGGCCAACTCCACGTTCCAATCGGAAACCGGCAGTCCGGCCTGGGCCGATGGACTCTTCGATCCTGTGCTCGGACGCATCCAAGTCCCTGTGCAGGGCACCCTGGTAAACCGTGCCTGGCTCAGGCAGGTGCTGCGACACGAATTCGTCCATGCGCTGCTGCACGACCAACAGGGCCCAGCCAGTAGCGCCCTCCCAACCTGGCTGAATGAAGGGTTAGCGATGGAGTTGTCCGAGGATCGCTGGTCGGACCTCGACCGGATGATGAAGCAGGACTACACGCTGCTTCCTCTGCCTGCGTTAGAAGGGGCATGGGGCGAATTGCCCCCTGAAACCGCAGCCCTCGCCTATCAGGAAGCCAACTCGGCCGTCCGCTATCTCGTCGATCGCTTCGGCATGCACCAAGTGCATGGCCTGCTCTCACATCTCAAAGCCAGGCAGGCGCTCTCTGCCGCCATGCAATCGCAGTTATCGCTGTCGTATGAGCAATTCCAGTCCCGGTGGCTTGATCAGTTACAGGTGCAGGTGAAGAAGAGCTAGCAGGGAAACGGTGAATGGTGAGCGCTGAACGATGAAGAAAGAACGATTGTCGCTTCAGCGGACTGGCTTCCGGTAGNNCTCTGCACTATGCCAAGCAGGCAGGATCTCGGCGGCATCATCCTGCCCCACTGCGACTTCGGTCTCCTCCGCGCTCGGCTCGATCGTATCTTCCCACAACATCTTCCGGCTTCCATCATCGAACATCCTGATGCGAAACTCGATCTGTTGAGCAGGAGCCGAGAACCCTTCTGTCTGACCGACGACCGCCCTGCCAATACGTTCTGCCCGAGCGAGCGTACCAGAGCCCGCTGAGAAATGATCGGTCCATACCAGTTGTCCGCTTGCCGAATCGACCGCACGAAGGAAGAACTGGGGTTGACCATCGATCGCGCCACGGCTACGGACCTGAGTCACCATCGCCTGTGGCGCAAGATGGGCGACGACCCGGTGCGTGAAATCCGACTCCTGATTGCTGACGTTGAGATTGAGGAGACCTTCCCAGAGAAACTTGCCTGTGGCCGCGTCATAGACGCGAAGCGAGAAGGTCGACAATCCGTCTGCTCCCGGACCGACTCCTCCCGCAAAAATCCGCTCACGGGGTTGACCGGCCGCCGACGTGGCATCCTCTCGCACGTTTAGTTCGTAGGTGTCCTCGGTCAACACCGTACCAGTCTCAGCATCGTAGGTCTTCACGGTAATCGAGGAGGTCTCGGCGTTTTCATAGCCAACCCCAGCCGCCACAACTTTTCTGGCTTTCGCGGGAACGAGAGACGTCAACTCAGCGGACCAGGCAGTGAGTGGAACGCCGGAGCCGAAACCGGCCACGACGGCCAATGCGACGTACAAGGCCTTCCTCCTCCGCCCACCGATCTGCCGCCCCTGATAGACCGGGACTAACTCACGCCGGATCGGCCGGAACCATTCGCTCATTTCGTCTATCGTCTGAGATAACCACTGCATCATTGTCATGTGCTGGTCCCCCTTGCTTGTGCTGGAGTCTCGCATTGACAGCCTTCGGGGTAAATTCCCCACTGTGGGAGGAACCCCCTCCTAAAGAGGGGGACGGGCAGGCTCACCGCACTGGATAGGAAAAACGCCAGGATGAATACGCTAGTGATAGGGGGGTCTTTAGCCGATTAACGAGGTTTTCCCCTGCCCTCGGCCAGAGAAACCTTGCCAAAGACCGCGTACCGGCATCGGGCGACACACCAATACAAGAGATAGCCGATGGGCTTGACCAGCGGGATACTGAAGAGACCTGACAGAATACGCCCGCCCTTGAGGCCCGGCAGGAGGGCCAGAAAGGCATCGAGCCCACTGGCAATTTCCCCATCAGAACGAATCAGGAAGGCGACGCCGGGACGACCAGGCCGATAGACCGCCCCCAACGCCTGCTTGGCCTCTTCGCTTTGATACGGAACCATCTTGATCGGGGCAGCATCTACCTGCGTCTCCAGCCGTTCGAGCCCCTTCTTGGCAGTGACACAGAGGCGGCATTCTCCGTCGTAAACAAGAAGACAGGCTTGCGGCGCTTTATCGGATGGATCTGCCATCGTCTGTCCCCCACGGTCGCTCACTCAACGGTTCGGCGCGAAATTGTGCCAACTGTCCCGGCAAGTGGCGTGAGGCTAGTGGCGAGCGGGAAGCGCCATGCTTTCGGCGTAAAGTCTTCGCCCCTTGCCTCTCGCCAGAATGACGGAGTCCTGTTGCTGTATGGAGCAAACCGCAGGTATCATTGCAGCCATGCGCCATACCTGGACGATCATCGGTCTACTCGCAGGACTCTGCCTCATTGGAGCCCAGACCATCCAACTCACACCCGCTGCGACTGCGGCAGGCCGAATCGCATGGATGCTCTATCTGGTCGTCTGTCCTCTCGCCCTCGCGGGACTCGTCTGGATTGGATGGACATGGACCGCCATGGCCTGCGTCATCTATGGAACGGTAGGATTAGCCTTGGATCTTGCTACGGTCACGAGCATCATGGGAGGACAGGCTGAAATCGGCACCCTATTTTTCTTCAGTGTGATGAGCGGGGCCGCAAACTGTTCGCTGATTGTGTTCGGCGGACGCGCGTTTTTACAGGCGTTCCAGGAGACCGTGCTTCCAGGATCCCATCCTCCCAGTCCTCCGTCCCCTTCTTCATCCGCACAAGCTTGATCCGCGTAAATCCCGCATCCGTCAACCAGGCCTTTGTTTCGGCTGCCGTATAGGTATTGCCTCGCTCGGTGAACAACAACATCGAGACCGCAAAGAGACTCGACTCTTCGGGATGCAGCCCTTCCCGGTCGTGGAGAAAGGCATCCTGAATCAGCAATCTGCCTCCAGGGTTCAAGGCGGCCAATGCCCGCTGAAAGACCGCCCGATTGTCTTCAGGCGAATAGATGTGGAGGACGTTCGAATACCAGATGACATCGTAGGTGCCGGGGATGCAGTCCGTCAGCAGGTCCAGGGGGAGGTAGGAGAGTCGGGGACCGGCCCTGTGAGTCGCGGCAATCTCTTTCGCCACGTCGAGGGCTGCGGGACGGTCGCAGACCGTGGCACGCAGTTGCGGATTCTTTGCGAGAAAGGCCATGGCATAGGTGCCGGGACCGCCGCCAAGATCGAGGAGCGTCCGCGCCCCACCCAAGTTGAGTTGAGCGGCAATCTGTGGAGCCGTCTCCAAGGTCCGATGATGCATGGCCCAGGTGAACCGCCGACGATAGTCCGGCTCATCCGGCTCATCGTGATCGAGCGGCAGTCCGCTCCGTACCGATTCCACCAGACGGCCCCAATCGGCCCAATGGCTCGTCATGAGCCGGAGATAGTCGCCTCGATAGGCAGGATGTGCGGCGTTCAACGCCGTGGCGCCCAATCGGCTGTTCCGATAGGTTGCACCGTTCTTCTTCAGCAGGCCGACCATCGCGAGATTCCGGCAGAGGATCGCCAATCCCCGCTCACTGACCTTCATCTCGCGAGCCAGGGCAGGAATCGTCCAGGTCTTGGTCCCAACGGCCGTACAGAGATTCAGTTCGAGCGCGGCGATCAGAACTCGCGGCAACCGGTAGGCCGTGATGGCATCGCGTAAATCATCGAACGTCGCGATCTGTTGACTCACCCCTCCACGCCGATCGTCTTCACGCACCAACGCATCAAGTCCTGCGCAGCCACAGGATTGGCCATGTCCAGAGTCCGTTCAAAGCAGGCAGCCACATAGTTGTCGTTCATCTCCGTCCGTTCGGAGAACCCCGACTGCAACAGAATCGCACGATACTTTGCGACGGCCGGCTGGATGTAATACTTGGCTTGTTTGGCGATCTCGTCGGTGCCGAGATCCTCCGGCGTCCCATCGGAGAGCAGCGTCATCACATCGTCTAACGCCATTCCATACTGGCAGAGCAGCTTTCCGTCCGGCGTCAGCTCCAACAGCCAGCCATTGTGACCCAGTTCCATCGCCATCGGACCGCCCGGCTCCAACTCGATTAACCGCGGAAACACAGGGGCCAGCGAGGCCTTAAATGCCGTCCAGGCTGTCGGGGCTCCAGTACTCATGCGCGCGCCTTTCGATGGGGTGGTGGACCGTCCTGCCCGGCAAGACTGGCACGCAGGGCCGCCAACCGTTGAATATTCTCTTCGAGTTTCGGCAGCTGGTACTTGCGATCCATCCGCACCACCAGTTCAAGAAGATCTGCCGCCTCTCGCAACTTGCCGGTTTCTTCGTAACATTGTGCCAACAGATACCGCGCCCCGCCGGTTCGCAACTCGTCGCGCGAACGCTCGGCAATGGACTGGCTGGTCTGGCAACAGGCAATGGCATCGTCGTACCGTTGCTGCATCAAAAACGTTCGCCCGATCATGCGCCAGGCATCGGCCACGCCACCCTGATTGCCCAACCGCCGCATCAGGACCAGCGACTGCTCGTAGTATCCGATCGCCTGATCGAATTCTTTGGTCTCGCGAGCGACCAAGCCAAGATCCGAAAATAATACCGCCTTGCCCGCCTCATCGTGGACCTTGCTCATGAGATCCAAGGCTTCGAGGTAATAGGCCTTGGCACGATCCCATTCGCCCGCATCGGCCCTCAGGTTTCCCAAGTTGCCCAGCGTCGTGCCGATCCCCTTCTCATCCCCCAGAATCTTCTGCAGCTCCAGCACCTCTTGGTAGTAGGTCTGCGCCGATTCCCGGCGCCCGCTGACCGCGCAGATGTTCCCGAGATTGCCCAACGTGGAGGCTAACGCCCGTTGGTCGCCGGTCAGCCGGTCGCATTCTAACGCCTTGGCATAACAGGTATAGGCATCGGTATAGAGACCGCGCGAGAAATGCTCGTTGCCCTGGCGATTGAGTTCTTCGGACAGTCCGTTCCGTAGCGTCATGATGCGGGCTGGAGCAATCGTTCGACCGCCGGCTTGGCGTCGGTAAGAATCGACGTCCCGTCACCGACGAGCAGACTATCGAAGTTATACTTGAGAAGACGACGGAGCCCCTCCTGAGCCTTCGCCATATCGGCGTATTTTTCAGCTGGGAGCATACTGACGGACCCGGCAGGTTTGCCGATTAGAGCATCGCCGACAATCAACACACCTTTCCGCTGCTGAATGAACAGGGCCGACTCGCCGGGAGACTTCTGGTCTTTGAGCTGGATCACCCAGATCCCGCCGATGAGCAATTCCCCATCTTTGAACGTCTTCGACGGCTTGAGATCCATCAGCGGCGCGTCCACCTCCGGCACATGCAGCTGGCAGCGAAACTCGTCTTGATACTTCACCGCTTCGCGCACATGATCGCGATTCGTGACGATGATGTAATCGACAGGTCCGTTTCGAAGGATCACGGCACTTGCATCCCCGGTCATCGGGGGAGGGTCGACAAGAATCTTATGTTCCCCGACTGTCAAGAAGAGCCCGTTGAAATCGATCTGCTTCTCCTCAGAGAACCAGGACCATTGCCAGATACCGGGAAGAATATTTTTCATGGCACACCCGCGCGACATGCGAGAGTGGCGAGACATGCGAGACGCGCCGGAAAAATCTTAATCATTTTGTACCTATTCGTCCTTCGCGCCTCTCGCGCCCCCTGCTCGTCGCGCCATGTCAGAGAGCGGCGACGGCATCTTTCACGACTTTCGTGACTTTCGTCAGGATGCTGGCTTCGTTCGGCAGATCGATAATATCGTCTTCAGAAATCGTAATAAATTTCCGGTTCGGCCCCTTCGTGAGGGAGATCAGAAACATACTGTTCGAAGGTGTCACGGGGATCACAACCTGCACGGCGGCATCGGCCCCCTTCACCAACTCCAAAAACTTCTGCTTGCCCACTTCCATCTCATCCATCGTCTTCTTCTTTCCTCTCCCTCACGGAAGTCGGTTCGTCGCTAAGCAGGGAGACGGGGTCTCTCCGAATGCGCGCATCGACCGACCCCCATCCTTCTATATGATCCCTCCAAGCTCGAAGCTCGTTCGTTATCTCTTCAGGGGTGGGGGCTGATTGATCTCCCACTGCGCGCGTCCAACGAGGGCCTTCTAGGCCGCGCGTTGCGCGAGCACAGGAGATCATCAGGCTCCACCCCGCTTCTTACATCTTGCTCTGCCCGCCAGCCAACAGCTTCTCGACTTCCGCGACAATCACCGCATCTCCGGCCAGGTCCATATTGCCGACACGCTGCCACCGGATTACGCCCTGTTGATCGATCACATACACGTTGGGAATAAACTTTCCACCGCCGTACAATTTATCCGTCACCTTGCTCGGATCGAGCAGATAGGGATAGGTGACTGTCACCGGAAAGGCGGACAGAAACTCACCGACACTCTTCTTGGAGTCGCCAGACGAGTTGACCCCCAGCACCGCAACCTCTTTGCCCTTCATGACCTCGGACACTTTCTGAAGCGTCGTCCCCTGCATCATGCAGGGATCGCAGATATGAAACAGCCCGAGGACTACCACCTTCCCCCTGTAGCTATCCAGCCCCACGGTCTCGCCCGTAATGGCGGTCAAGGTAAACGACGGCGCCTTCTCGCCGAGCTTGAACGATCCCGCGGCAAGGACCAGATGGGCCGCAAGGATCGGAGACAACAGCGCGCCCAATACCCACAATGTTCGTTTCATGAGAGCCTCCATTTCGAGAAGAGCTTATAGCCGATAGCATATAGCTGATGGTGTAAAGAGTTGCCTTCAGATCGAACTCTTTACTGTTGCCATACGCTATACGCCATCAGCTCTTCGTCGCTGCTATCCTACCATGCAGAATTTTTAAGGGGCAATGGAGGCCGGGCAACGTCGACGTGGCAGAAAGAAACAATGGCTCATTGTGGAAGCATGCTGGACGGACAGATCAGTTCCGTCCCAACAAGGGAGTAATCAGTCTAGGCAGATCGAGCACGTCCTGCCCAAAATGCAGGCGATAACAATCGGCCTGCTGCACCAATCTCGACAAGGGGTGGAAATCCTGTCGCGCAATATCCCGATCGGACAGGAATGCGGCTTGCGGCAGAATGGCGTCAAGCGCCTGGCTCTTGGACAACGGTTCAAGACAACTGTAGGGCATATCCACCACAAGAGGAAAGAGCAGCATGGCCGGTGCACAGGACGTACCGACTGACTCCGGATACAGATCCACTGCATCAAAATGCTTCTTATAGGCACCCTGGCGCACCAAGCCCGGCTCGGCCTGCTGGAGCTCAGGGAAGAACCCGATCGTGCGGTCTGTCACCTCGATCGTCATCGGGAAGGACAGCAGTTCTATATTCGAGCCATGATCCCGCAGCAACGGATGATCGTCGGAAAGATAGCGGTAGCCGGCGCGAAGCAGTGCGAGCATCGCGGTCGTTCGGCCGCACCCCCGATGGCCGGCAATGAGGACCCCACAGCCCTGATACTCCAAGGCCGCAGCATACAGCATCTGTGCGCGCCGGCTCTTCAACAGCTCCGCCAAGGCGTAATGGAAAAAGCTCGCGCGTAAGTCGGCATGCATCGCCTCCGGATGAACGAAATATCCCCGCGCAGTCCCCCGGTCGCCATCGATCACCAGCGCTCCCTGTTCATGAAGATCCACCACGAGGCGCCCGCCGTCTTGTGCGATCGTGCAGTGCCAGAGAACGCGTAATGCGTCACCGAGCGCGGGCTTGGTCCCGGAGAACAGTTGTCGTGCCGA
>CXWL01016703.1_pt1 | contig 38651 bp, 34 predicted proteins | sample 590931 | NCBI WGS metagenome assembly CXWL01 (sample SAMEA3498368, study PRJEB10139) | groundwater metagenome | biome: water well; material: biofilm material | place: Germany | collected 2015-04-27 | reverse complement strand
CCCCGCCAGCACCTCGTCGTCGTCGACCAGCAACACGCGAGGGCCGAGGGGCGCGTCGCCGCCGCTGGGGCTGGTGGTGGCGGCTTGGGCAGCGCCGGAGCTCATGGCCGCGATGATAGTTCCAGGGCAGCGCGTTGAGCTGCGGCAGCGGCTTGTCTTTACGTGCGTTTACCGAGCTTCTCGCCAGCTTGAAGGCGGTTAACGGCCGGGGGCGGCAGGATGCTCTTGCCAGACGACGGCAACGTGCCCCCGCCGACTGGACCCGATGAGGACCGCATACGGCACCGCAGACAAGGAGCGCCACATGTCTCTCAGAAACAGCTCGTCTCGCAGAAACGCCATCACAGTCGTCGCCGTCGCCGCCGTCGCCATGTTGCTTGCCGGTACCGCCCAGGCTCAGCCCGGTGGCGGCTTCTTTGGTGGACCGATGGGCGGCCACCAGGGCGCCCGGGACGGCGGCGGCCCGGGAGGGGGCGACGGCCCGATGGAGGGCTGGCTGCTGCGCGGGCTCGACCTGTCGAGCGACCAGCAGGCGGAGATCAAGGCCCTGTTCGAGGCCCACCGCGACGCCATGGCGACGCAGATGGAGGCTCTCCGCAAGGCGCACGGCGACCTCATGGCCTTGGCACTCTCGGATGCCTACAACGACGCGGCAGCCGCGGCACTGATCGAGACGGCGAGCGGCATCGAGAGCGAGCTGGCTGCTGACCGGGCGCGGACGATGAACGCCGTCTACCAGTTGCTGACTCCCGAGCAGCGGACGGAGCTCGCCGAGCAGCTCGCGCGCTTCGCCGAAGCCCGTCCCGGACGCGGCGGCTGGCACCATTGAGGACCCGACTCAGCTTGCTCTCGGCTGGCGCTTGACAAACCTCTGGGTCGCCGTGACAGTCTTTCACTCGTGACGAAGGTCTCCCGCTCGCTCGTTCCCGCTCCGGCAAACAGTCACGTCTGCAGCCAGATGTGCATGTGTTGTATGCCGCCGCGCGGGCGCGAAGGGCGCCGGCTCCTGGTCTGGGTGACCGAGGCATAGGCACAGCACACCACCCAAGCCACACCGAACCTTCCGACGACCCGCGACGGCGCAGCCGAAGCGGGTCGTTTGCGTTTTCGGTCGCGCCGTCCAAACCCAACCGCCGGTTCCCGCTTCGGGGGCCGGCAACCACGGAGGACGCGACCCCATGAGCATCCAAGAGAGCAGCGCGAGCAACACCGAGACGACGCAGCCCCGCCCCCTGCACTACGACACACTGCAGGTCCACGCCGGCCAGGAGCCGGCGCCGGGGACCAACGCGCGGGCGGTGCCGATTTACCAGACAACGTCGTACACCTTCGACAACGCCGCGCACGGCGCGCGTCTGTTCGCGCTCCAGCAGTTCGGCAACATCTACACCCGGATCATGAACCCGACCACCGACGTGTTCGAGAAGCGGATCGCCGCCCTCGAAGGCGGCGCGGCGGCGGTAGCCGTAGCGAGTGGCCAGGCGGCGCAGTTCCTGGCGCTGTCGACGATCGCCGGCGCCGGCGACACCATCGTCTCGACGAGTTACCTTTACGGTGGCACCTACAACCAGTTCAAGGTGACCCTGCCGCGGCTCGGTATCGGCGTCCGCTTCGTCGACGGTGACGACCCGGCAGACTTCCGGCGGGCGATCGACGGCTCGACCAAGGCGCTCTACGTCGAGACCATCGGCAACCCGCGCTTCAACATCCCCGACTTCGAGGCGCTCGCCAAGGTCGCCCACGAAGCGGGCATTCCGCTCGTCGTCGACAACACCTTCGGCGCCGCCGGCTACCTCGCGCGGCCGATCGACCACGGCGCCGACATCGTGGTGGCGTCGGCGACGAAGTGGATCGGCGGTCACGGGACCTCGATCGGCGGGGTCATCGTCGACGCTGGCACCTTCGACTGGGGCAACGGCAAGTTCCCGGTGTTCACCGAGCCCGCGCCGGGCTACCACGGCCTGAACTTCTGGGAGGTGTTTGGCAGGAACAGCCCGTTCGGCAATATCGCCTTCGCGATCCGCGCCCGGGTCGAGGGGCTGCGCGACCTCGGGCCGTCGCTGTCGCCGTTCAACAGCTTCCTGTTCCTGCAGGGCCTCGAGACGCTGTCGCTGCGCGTGCAGCGCCACGTCGACAACGCGCTGGCGCTGGCCAAGTGGCTGCAAGCCCAGCCCGAGGTGGCGTGGGTGAGCTACCCGGGGCTGCCGGAGCACCCGTACCACGGCCTGGCCCAGAAGTACCTCCACAACGGCTTCGGCGGCGTGCTGACCTTCGGTATCCGCGGCGGCCTCGAGGCGGGCCGGCAGTTCATCGACAGCGTGCGCCTGGCGAGCCACCTCGCGAACGTCGGTGACGCCAAGACGCTGGTCATCCACCCGGCGTCGACCACCCACCAGCAGCTGGCTGAGGACGAGCAGCGGGCGTCGGGGGTCAGCCCCGACTTGGTGCGGGTGTCGGTGGGCATCGAGCACATCAGCGACATCCAGGCCGACTTCGCGCAGGCCTTCGCGCGGGTGCGCGTCGGCGTCGGGGCGGGTGTGCCGGCATGAACGTCGCCGCCAGGGTGGCAGCAGAACAGGGCGCGGGGTCGTCGGCGGTTGCCGGCGGCCCCGCCCTGGCGGGGGCGTCGTCGGCCCTCGCGTCCGCGGGTCCGGTGTCGTCGGAGACGCGTCTGTACATTCGCCTGGCACCTTTCGAGCTCGAGTCGGGGGCGTTCCTGCCCGAGACGAGGGTCGCCTATCGAACCTGGGGGCAGCTGGCCCCGAACGGCGACAACGCGGTGCTGGTCTGTCACGCGCTCACTGGCTCGGCCGACGTCGACGCCTGGTGGCCGGCGCTCCTCGGCCGGGGTCGCGCGCTCGACCCCGAGCGCGACTTCATCGTGGCGAGCAACGTCCTCGGCAGCTGCTATGGGTCGAGCGGACCTTTGACGCCGCCCGTGGGAGGACTGGCGCCGTGGGGGCCGGACTTTCCGGCGGTCAGCATCCGCGACATGGTGCGCCTCCAGGCGCTGCTCCTCGAGTATCTGGGCGTCCGCCGGCTGCGTCTGGTCGTCGGCGGCTCGCTGGGCGGCATGCAGGTGCTCGAGTGGGCGGCGCTCTACCCCGAGCGGGTCGCTGCCATCGCTCCGCTGGCCACCTCGGGTCGTCACTCGGCGTGGTGCATCGGTCTGTCGGCGGCGCAGCGGCAGGCGATCGTCAGCGATCCGCGCTTCCGGGGCGGTCGCTACCCGGCCGAGGACCCGCCGGCCAGCGGCCTGGCGGTGGCGCGCATGGTGGCCATGCTCAGCTACCGCTCGCGCGCCTCCTTCGAGGAGCGCTTCGGCCGGCAGGCGGACGGCGAGGGCCGGCCGACGGCGTCGTTTGCCGTCGCCGGCTACCTCGACCACCAGGGCCAGAAGCTGGTCGACCGCTTCGACGCCAACGCCTACCTGACGCTGATGCGGGCGATGGACAGCCACGACCTCGGGCGTGGCCGCGGTCGTTACGAGCAGGTGCTGCGCTCGCTCGGCACGCCGGCGCTCGTCGGCGCCATCGACAGCGACGTGCTCTACCCGCCGATCGAGCAGCGCGAGCTGGCCAGCCTGTTGCCGCACGCCGAGCTGGTCTGGATTCGCTCCGCGCATGGGCACGACGCGTTTCTGATCGAGGGCGAGCAGGTCAACCGGCTGTTGCTGGCCTTTCGCCGCCGAGTCGAGTCCGAGGCGCCCGGCGCACGGTCGGCGCCGCGCGAGCCCCTGGCCTGGCCGAGCGCCGAGAGGAGGCCGCTGTGGGCGTCCGGGTTCTGAAATTCGGCGGCACTTCGGTGGCCAGTACCGACCACCTGGCGAGCCTGACGGCCATCGTTCGCCGTCAGGCGCAGGGGCCGTACCTGCCGCGGGTCGTGGTGGTGGTGTCGGCGTTGGCCGGGATCACCAACGAGCTGGTGGTGGCGGTCGAGCGGGCCGCCGCCGGTGACGGGGCGGCGCGCGGTCTGGTGTCGCGGCTGCGCGACCGCCACCGTCGACTGCTCACCGCGGCGGTGGGCAGCCCGGCAACAGAAGTCGTCGCGGGCGAGGCCTGGCGGGCGATCGAGCGCGGCCTGGCCCGGCTGGCCGAGCTGTTGGCGGACGTCGCCCGCGAAGGTGCCTGCGACGGCGCCACCCACGACGCCATCGTCGCCACCGGCGAGCGGCTGTCGGCACCCCTGGTGGCGGCAGCGCTGGTGGCCGCCGGGGTGCCGGCGGTGGCGGTCGACAGCGCCGAGCTGGTGCGCACCGACGACGGCTTCGGCGAGGCGCGCGTCGACCTCGTCGTCACCGGCGAGCTGGTGCGCGGCTGGGCCGCGCGGCTGCCGGCGGGGTTGGTCCCGGTGGTCACCGGATTCATCGGTGGCACCGCCGACGGCCGCGCGACGCTGCTCGGCCGCGGCGCCTCCGACTACAGCGCCGGCATCCTCGGTGCCGTGCTGTCGGCTGAGGTGGTCGAAATCTGGAGCGACGTCGACGGCGTGATGAGCGCGGACCCGCGCCTGGTACCGCGGGCGGCGACCCTGCCGTGGCTCGGCTTCGACGAGGTCACCGAGCTCGCCCAGCTCGGCGCCCGGGTGCTCCATCCGCGCACCCTCCAGCCACTGGCCGGCCGTGGGATTCCGGTATGGGTGCGCAACACGAGCTTCCCGGCGGCGGCGGGCTCCGAGCTTCGTGACGATGGGCGGGCGGGCGGCGACGGCGACACTGGCGCGGCAGCCGTGCGCGCCGTCAGTGTGCGCAGCGGCCTCACGCTCCTGGTGGTGGAGGCGGCCGACGGCGGACGTTGGTCGGTCGGCGCTCTCGACCAACGCCTCACGGCGTTGCTGGGTCACGCCGACCCCCGTGGCCACGACGCCGGCAGGGCGGTGATGGCCGTCGGACATCTGGGCGCCAGCTCCCGGCTGGCCCTGGCGGTGCCAGCGGCGGGCGCGACGGCGGCCGCCGCCAGCTTCGAAGCGACCCTGTCGCGCCGTCGCGACCGCGTCGCCCTGGTGGCAGCCGTAGGCGCCGGCCTCGCCGGCCCCGGTGCCACCCACTTGGTCGGCCGCGCCTACGCCGCCCTCGCTCGCGCCGGCGTCGAGGCCCAGGCCGCCTCCTTCGGCGCCTCCGACCGCAGCTTCACTGTCCTGGTCGACGAGAGCGACGCCCGGCGGGCGGCGAACGCACTCCACGAGGAGCTGGTAGTGCCGGCCCGGGCAGCCGCGGTCGCGTCGGTGCTGCGGGCAGGGTAGGTGGGCGTCCTCGCGGACCGCCCGTGGGGTGGAACTAGGTGCGCCGAAGGCGAGCTTCGGCGCACCGCACCCGCGCGGCTACTCGACCTCGAGGCCCAGCAGCTCGACGGGGACGTTGACCGGGACCCGCTCCCAGATTCCACGGCCGTGGGTGGCAATGCGCAGGCGGCGATCGCCGGCGACGTTCTGCAGCGCCATGTCGAAGACCGCGACGCGCGGCAGCCCCTGGCTGTAGGCGGTCCAGGAGACGCCGCCGTCGATCGAGTTGAACACGCCGATGTCGGTGCCGGCGTACAGGTGCAGCGAGTTGCCGGGATTGATGACCATCGAGGTTACCGGCACGTCGGGAATGCCCGAGCCGGCAAGCGTCCAGGTCGGCGCTGCGTTGCTCAGGTTGGTGGTCTTCCAGATGTGTGCGCCCGCCGCCAGTCCGAAGCCGTTGAGCGCCACATAGGCGATGTCGGCGTTGTTCGGATCGACGACGATGCGGTTGACGATGTTGTTGGGGATCGCGTTGCCTGCGTCCGCATCGGTCAACGGGTTGGCGCCGGTCGTAGTCTTGAAGACGCCACCGTTGCGCAGGCCGACGACGCGCACGTTGTCGTCGCTCGGGGCGATGCCGATCGCGGTGACCGTCGAGGCCATGGTCTGGCTGACGGCCGGCATCGTGTCGCCCTTGTTGGCCGAGCGGTAGAGCTTGTTGGTGCCGTAGTAGACCGTGTTGGGGTTGCCCGGGCCGAGCGCCAACGGGGCATAGAACTCGACTGCGTCGGTGATCGCAATGCCGTTGAACGTATCGGTGGTGCCGTCGCAGAACACGGTCGGGTCGACCGCGCCGCCGTAGATCCCCTTGAACGTCCAATTCCCCTGCGCATAGCAGGAGGTGAGGTTGTTGCGGGCGAACCCGATCAAGGCGTTGGTCTGGTTGAAGTAGGTGTGGTAGGCCGTGACGGTGGTCGTGTCGGTGGCGTTCTGGTCGATCTCCGACTGACCCCCGTCGCCGAAATCGGCGCGCGTCCAGGCGCCCGCCGAATTCATGAACTGGGTGCCATTGTCCTGCGTGCCGCCGATCGAGAAATTCGGGTCGGTCGGATGGTACGCGACGCTCTGGAACTGAACGGCGTGGAAGCCGGCGTTGTTGAGGCTCGTCCAGGTCGCACCCGCGTCGGTCGACTTGAAGATGCCGCCGTCGCCGCTCTCGTAGACGATCGATGGATTCGACGGCGCGACCGCCACCGCGTGGCTGTCGGCGTGGAGACCGACGTCGGCGACGGCGGCGCCGGTAAACGTCACGCCGGCATCGGTCGAGCGGGTGTAGACGCGAGTGCAGGCGCCGTTGGCGGCGCCGCCGAGGTAGATGTTGCTGGCGTTCCCCGGATCCATGCCGATGAAGATGTCGTAGAAGCACTGGCCGCCGCAGAACCCGTTCGCGGCGGCGAGCGGTGTCGACCAGGTGGCGCCGCCGTCGATCGAGCGCCGGAGTGTGCCCGGCGTCGTGCCACAGGCGCCGGCGCCGGCGGTCTCACCGCTGGCAAGGAGCATCGTGGTCACGCTCGAGACGTTGTTGACCGCCAGCTCGCCACGCAGCTGCTGTCCCAGGACGAGGGTGCGGGTGAACGTCGGAGCCACGGCGTTGGCATCCGTGCTGCGCCAGACACCGGGGTCGGCGGCCACGCCAAGCCCGAAAGCGTAAGCCACCAGGGTGTCGGACGTGGCGCTGTTGGGGTCGAAGACCATGTCCATGATCGGGACGTTGGTCGAGCCGGTGGGGACGTTGAGCCGGTCGAAGCGTGGGTCGGCCGCCAGCGCGTTGGTCGAGCGGAAGAGACCGCGGCCCGGCAGCGGCGTGCCGTTGTCGGCGAACAGGCCGCCGATACCCGAAGCCGTGCTGACGAAGACGGTGTTGGGGGTCGTCGGGTTGATCAGAATGCGGCTGATCGAGCGCTTCGACATGACGTCACTGCCGCCGGTGTTCAGATTGAAGGGGCCCTCGATCGTTGGGGTGACTGCCTCCGAGTTGGTCATCCGGTACAGGCCGACGCCGAAGAAGCTATCCGCCGAGAAGCCGGACTCTCCGGTACCGATCCAGACGCGGGTTGGGTCGCTCGGGTCGATCGCCACCGCGCCGATGGCGAGCGACAGCAAGCTGTCGGTCAGCGCCGTCCAGGTGGTACCGCCGTCGAGGGTGCGGTAGAGGCCACCCTGGGCAGTGCCGACGTACACCTTGTTGGGGTCCGTCGGGTGGACGGCGATGGCGATCGTCCGCCCGCTGACCGGGGTCGAGACGGTCGTGGTCTGGCCATTGGGGATCGGCGCCGGCCCGATCTGCGTCCACGCGGCCTCGATGATGTCGGGGGAATTGGCATGCGCTGTCGAACGCTCGAGGACCTCGAGGTCCCGAATCGCCCTGACCCGGGCGTCGTAGGGCAGGTCGTAGGGCAAACCCCGCTTGCTCGCGAGGGCTTCGGCACGGAGCAGGAGGTAGGTGGCCATGTCCATCCTGCCGCGCATGAAGGCGGGCAGGTCGGGTTCTTCGAAACCCCGGATCTCGGAGCGCTCCGCGAGGTCGGATGGCGGTTCAGCCGAGGCGGTGCGAGGCATGCTCGAGGTACCGAGCAAGACGAACGCGAGCATAGGGATGGTGACGGATTGGCGCACGGTCTTTGGCTCCTCCGAGCTGGGATTGCGAGATTTGAATCTGATTATGAGCGATGGCGACGATCCCGGCTAGGGCCGGACCGGCATTCGCCTGGCACCATTCGCCTGGCAGCACCCTTCGGGGGCAAGCTCCCCACCCTGTTGGCGTACGATGACGACATGAACAACCGCCTCGGCACGTCACTGGTCGCCGTCACGCTCGTTGCCCTCCTGAACGGATCGGCTTCCGCCTGCACCAGCGCTGGCCGATCGGCCTCCGAGTCGGACGTCGCCAAGGGCGGGGAGAGCACGATTCCCGACATGAGCCCCGGGGCCAAGCTCGAGAACGTAGCCGGTCACGTCGTGAGGGTGAGCGACGAATGGTGGGGCCTGGTGCCCGACTTCGACGCCGGCACCCGCTTCGCACCGACCCCGGCGCTGACCGCGGAGTATCGCGAGGAAGGGCTGCGAGTGGTGTGGAGCGGCACCGTCGGCGAGGTACGGGCGGACGTGCGGATGTGGGGCGTGCCGCTCGCGGTGACGGCGCTCGCCCGGGAGTCGGCCGGCGCGGCGGAGTGAAGGGGCGACGCGCGTCGAGGTCGCGCTCGGACCGGCGGCGGGAGCTGAGGTTTGGTGAGGCTGGCCGCGGTAGCGCGGGGCGCGCGGCAGGGCTGGGTCCCAGGCGCCGGGAACCCAGCTCCGCGCGGGCCACGACTTACAGGTCGATCCGATAGCTCAACGAGAGCGTGCGGCCCGGTGCCGGCCGGAAGAAGGTGACGTTCGAGAACTCGCCGTAGAGCTGGTCGGTGAGGTTGTCGATCGCCATCTGCAGTTGGTGGCGCTGGCTGCCGCGCTCGAAGAGGGTGACGCCGCCGGCGACCGCGTGGACGGTGAACTCGGGGAGCTCGTCGCCGACCGTGGGGACGGGCTCGCCGGGTTCGGTCTCGACCTTGGCCGAGCCGTTGTGGCGGACGCGGTACTCGAACCAGTAGCGCTTGCCGATCGGCTCGCAACGCACGAAGGCGTTGAACTTGCTGCGGTAGTTGTTGTCGACCGGGACGACGACGGCACCGCTCCTCTGGCCGTCGATCCAGCTGTAGTTGGCGCCCAGGGTGACGCCGTTTCGGGTGCGATAGCCGATCGCCGACTCGACGCCCTTGTAGCGCAGCTCGTCGATGTTCTTCTCCTGGACCACGAACTGCACGCCGCTCGCCTCGATCTCGGCACGCACCTCGGCCGGCAGGGTGGCGATCTCCGCGGGCGAGAGGAAGTCCTGGATGATGCCGTCGGTGATGCGGTTGTCGAAGTAGTTGACCTCGAACCACGCCTCCTGACGCCGGTACTTCAGGCCCAGCTCCCAGTTGCGGCTGCGCTCGGACTCGAGGTTCTTGTTGAGCACCTGGTAGCCCGAACCCTCCGGGGTGAGGCCGTTGAACAGCCGCTCGATGATGTTCGGCGCGCGGAACGCTGTGCCGACCGAGCCGACGACGTGGATGCTCTGGCTGGCGCGGTAGAGGAAGTTGAGACTGCCGACCGTCGAGCTGTCGTCGAAGTCGAGGCCGGCAACGTCCCAGCCCGGGGTCGCTTCGGCCTTGGTCGACACCTTCTGGTAGCGCCCGCCGAGGGTCACCTTGAGGCGGTCGAGCGGCGTGTACTCGTCCTGGACGAAGACGCCCCAGGTCTGGTTCTTGGCGTTGGGCGCGTTGGGCACGGTGTCGGTCGTGGTCTGGCTGACGGCGAACGGCGGGAACGGGAAGCGAATCGTCGCCGTCGTCACCGAGCGGTCGGTGTTCTCCGAGTCGTCGCGGGTGGCGTCGAGCCCATAGGTGAGCATGTGCTGCTCGCTCAAGCCCTTGATCGCCTCGGCGCGCAGGCCGAGGGTGTCGAGGTCGGTGACGTTGTGGGTGTCGGAATGGACGCCAGAGTCGGGGGCGCCAGGGAAGATCGGGCCGATGTTGATGTCGATCCGGTTGTCGAGGGCGCGACCGTTCTGCTGGTGGAAGGCCTGCACCCGCACCGAGTCGATCAGCGGTGTGGCGAGCGCCGAGCCGTTGTAGGCCAGGGCGACGCGGTCGAAGTCCTGGTAGGGGTAGATGATGCGGATCGCGAAGTCGCTGCTCTCGCCGAGCAGGCCCGGGTCGACGAAGCCGAAGCCGGTCTGCTCGGCGCGGTAGCGGTTGTAGCGCACCGTCAGCTCCTGGCTGGGGGTCAGGTCGAAGCCGACGAAGCCGTAGGCGGTGGTGTCTTCGACGCCGGAGTCGATCACCTGGGTGTCGTCGGTGAGCGTGATCTGGCCGTAGCGCCCGGCGGCGGCCTTGTAGTCGCCGGCGTCGCGCTTGGTGAGGCCGAGCTGGAACGACCAGCGCTCGTTGCGGCCACGCAGGGTCGCGTGGCCGAGGTTCTGGTCACCGGCGCTCGAGTGGCTGAAGCCGACGCTGCCGCCGAGCCAGCGCCCGTCGAGGTAGGGCGGTGCCTGGGTGATCAGGTTGAGCACGCCGCCGATCGCGTCGCTGCCGTAGAGCACCGACGCTGGCCCGCGCACCACCTCGACGCGGTCGAGGTCGTCGACCGCGAACAGGCCGGTGATCTCGCCGAAGTCGGTCTGCCGGCGGACGTTGTTCAGGCGCAGGCCGTTCTCCATGAACAGCACGCGCAGACCGCGCAGGCCGCGAATGATCGGGCGCTCCTGGTTGGGGCCGACGCCGTTGACGTCAACGCCGGTCTCGCCGCGCAGCAGGGCCGCCGCGTTGTCGGGATGGCGCTGGTCGATGAGCTTCTGGTCGATGACGGTGACCGGCGTCGAGACCTCGAAGCTGTCGGCCTCCCAGCCGGTAGCGGTGACGGTGGTGGTGGCAAAGAACGAGTCCGCCGGGGCCTCATCCGTGGTGGCGGTGGTGGTGGCGGCCGGTGGGTCGGCGGGCGGGGTCGGTTCCTGCGCGCCGACACGGGCGGCAAGGGGCGCGAGGGCGAGGCAGAAGATGAACGGCGCCAGGTGGCGGCGCAGGTTCGTCGGGAACATAGGCATGGCGGAACCCCTCTCGGAGGTCGTTGGGTAGGCTGCGGTGGCCAGCCGGCGACGTCGCCGGTCGGCATGGGCTCGCGTCCGTCTTGAACCAAGTGGGCGCGAGCGTGGGGCGTCTCGCCAAGCGGCGGGACGCGGCAGGCCTGACCTAGACGGCGGGGGGAGGGCGGGGAAGACGCGCCCCGGTGCGGGGGCTCTGGTAGCCAGCGCGCTGGGCACGCGGCATCGCGGTGGTCGCACCGCGCGGCGTCGGCAAGCGCCTCTCGACATCGAGGGCGGCGAGACTGGCGAGGGTCAGCAGAGCGCACAGCGCCGGTATTGTCGGCAGCTGCGGGTCGGCGGCCGGTAACGGCGAAGGGCCGGCGCCCAGGTGGAGGGCGAGCACGGCGAGCCAGAGGCCGACGGCGCGACGGCCGGAGAGGAGCGGCGAGCCGGCCTGGCGCAGGCGCCAGAAGGCACCAGCCACGACGATCCCAGCGAGCCAGCGCAGGGCGACGCCCGGGCTCGCCAGCGTGCCGGTAGCCAGCCGCTCGCCGAATAGCACGGCGTGGAAGAGCACCAGCGTCGCCGTTGCCAGCAGGCCGACGAGCGCCAGCAGGCGCCCGCTCGGCCGGCCATTCGGCAGGACCATCAGTCGCCGCGAGCTGGGGTTCTGAGCCACGGCGAGATCTTACGTGAACAACTCGGAGGGCACCCACCCGCCGGTGTGGGCGGCTGCGGACGGCGGGGCGGTCAGTCGGCTACCAGCCGATGTGCCGCAGAAAGTCGGGCACCGTCGTCCGGCAGAAGTGCTTGACCGTGTCCTCGATCGAGCCCGAGGTGACGCCGCGCACCGAGAAGGGGAGCTGGATCCAGATGTCCCCTTCCTTGTCGACGTAGGCCGTTCCCCACAGCTTGTCGGCGTTCCAGTCATTGGCGACGGCGACCTTGACCGGTTCCTTCTGGTCCAGGGCGAGGCTGAGCTGGAGGGTGGCACAGCGGCCGCCGCTGCAGTCGTAGCTCAGGATGTAGGTGCCGACGTCGCCGCAGGTGATCTTGTAGCGCGGGTCGCCGGTTGAGTCCTTGTCGGCGAGGAAGGGGATGCCGGCGTGGCGGAAGGCGGCGCTCATGTCGTCCGCCGACACGCCCTCGGCGAACACCGGTCCGTTGGTTTCGGGCGCCTCGGCCTGCGCCAGGGCGGCAGCCGCTGCTGGCAGGGCGAGCAGGGTGACCAGGAGCAGGCGGGCGGCAGGGCGGCGGCGGTCGGCGTGCGGCATGGTCGTCCTCGGGTGAGGTGAGGTGGCGGTGGGTCGATGCCTGGAGCCTGGGTCAGCCAGGACTCTCAGCCAGCTTCGGGCTGCAGCGCGCGCCGCGAGCCGACGAGGAGGTCACGAAAGCCATCGCGCTCGCCGCTGCCGACCAGGCGCACCAGCTCCTCGAGGCTGCGCCGGGTGGCGGCGTAGACCTCCTCGCGGTGCGGGTTCAAGCGCTGGATGTCGAGGTAGAGGTCGGGATCCTCGGAGAGCACCGACAGCGCGGTCTGCGCCTGGCGGGCGAAGGTGCTCGACGCACATGCCTGGAGCTCTGCCGGATCGAGGCCGCTGGCGGTGAGGGCGGCGCCGAACAGCATGCCGGTCAGGTGGGCGAGGCCGAGGAGCCAGCCCATCAGGCGGTCGTGGTGCGGAAAGGGCACCGGGATGAGCTTGCTGTAGGGGTGCGCCAGCAGGCTGGCGAGCGTCGCCAGCTCCTCCTCGGGCGAGCGCAGGCAGGCGACGACGAACGTGAGCGGCTCGTAGGGCGACTTGCCGGGCCCAAACATCGGGTGGAGGGCGACGACGGTGAGGCCGGCGGCGCGGAGCTCGTCGAGGGCGGGCCGCAGGTGGTCCTTGATCGAGGCGATCTCGACGATCGGGCCGCGCGGCCGGAACCGCAGCAGCTCGCGCAGGCGCTCGGGCATGTTGCCGAGGGGCGTGGCGGCGATGACGAAGTCGTACGCCTGCCAGTCAGGAACGTCGTCCGCCCGGGAGTAGCGTCCGCTCGCGCTCGCGAGCGGCGCCATCGCCGGGTCGAGGACGTCGACTTCGTGGCCGACGGCGGCGAGGAAGGTGCGAAACCAGTTGCCCATCGCCCCGGCGCCGCCGACCACCAGCACGCGGCCGCCGCGCGCCTGGCGCAGCGCGACGCCGACGCGGTGCTGGCGCTCGACGGAGCCGCGCATGATCGACTGAAAGATCGCCTCCATCACCTCGGGCGAGACGCCACAGGCCTCGGCGTGCTGCCGAGCGCGCATCAGGACGCGGTCCTCGACGTCGCGCACGACCACCGGCGCACCCGACCTCGCCTTCACCTCACCGACGGCGGCGGCAAGCTCCATGCGTCGCCGCAGGAGCTCGAGCAGAGTGCGGTCGGTGTCGGCGATCTGTTGCCGCAGGCTGTTGAGATCGTCGGCGGGACCGGTCATGGTGGCGGGCCGCTAGTTCGGCTTGGTCAGACGCCGGTAGGCCTGCAGGTGGCGAATCGCCGACGCCTCGTCGCCCAGTTTCTCGCACACCATCGCCAAGTTGTAGACCGCGTCGCCATGCGCAGAGTCGAGTTGGACGGCGCCTTCGTAGGCGGCGCGGGCGGCGGCGAGCTGGCCGCGGTCCTCGAGCACGACCCCGAGGTCGAAGGCGGCGATGACGTCGTCGGGGGCGGCGGCGCGGGCGGCGCGGTAGTGGACTTCGGCGGCGTCGAGCTCGCCCGCCTCGTGCAGCAGGCGCCCGAGGTTCAGGTGCGCGGCGACGAAGTCGGGCTCGATCGTCAGGGCCTGGCGATAGGCGTCGCGCGCCGCCGCGCCGTCGACCGCTTCGAGGGCGGCTCCGCGACGCGTCCAGGCATCGGCGCGCTGCGCTGGCTCGCCCTCGTCGGTCGGTGGTGGGTCGCCGATGTCTGCCGCTGCGAGCCGCGGACGAAAGGAGAGCAGTCGCGAGCCAGCCGCCAGGCCGAGTGGGGTCGGGGCGATGGGCCCAGGGTCGAAGTCGAACAGGCTCTGGCCCGAGCCGAGGTCCCACAGCATGCCGCCCTCGCGCACCGGCTCGACCGGCTGCCGGCGGCGACGTCCGGCGGCGCGCGGCATGGCTAGCGCCGCCCGCCGCGGGCGCGTTTGCCGCTGTCCTCGTCGGCGTCACTGTCGGCCGCCGCGTGCGGGCCGCGGCGCGCCGGATCGGCGCTCGTGCCCGGCTTGGCCGAGCCGGCGAGGCTTGCCTTCAGGGCCGCCATGAGGTCGATGATCTGCGCCTTCGGCTCCTCGACCGGGGCGGCGGTGATCTCCTGGCCGGCCACCTTCTGCTCGATCAGCCCGCGCATCTGTTCGCGCACCTGGTCGTGGTACTGCTCGGGCTGGAAGGCCTCGCTCGAGATCTGGGCGATCAGCTGCTTGGCGAGCTCGAGCTCGGCCGGCTTGATCGTGGTCTCGCCGATCGGCACGTCGGCAAAGGCCTTGATCTCGTCGACATAGCGCAGCTGCTGCATGATCAGGCCGTTCTGGTACGGCCGCAGGAGCACCAGGTAGTCCTTGCCGCGCGTGGCATAGCGGGCGAGGGCGGCCTTGCCGGTGGCGCGCATCGCCTCGGCCAGCAGCAGGTAGGGTCGGTCGCCACCCTTGTCCGGCCCGAGGTAGTAAGCCTTCTCGAAGTACACCGGGTCGACCTGCTCGGCAGGCACGAACTCGGTGATGTCGACGGTGTTGGTGCTCTTGGCCTGAAAGGCCTTGAGCTCGTCGTCGGTGAAGGTGACGTACGAGCCCTTGGCGTACTCGTAGCCCTTCACCATCTCGCTGCGCGGCACGATCTGGCCGTCGTTCTTGCAGACATACTGCTGCTCGAGCCGACCATTGCACGCCTTGTGCAGCATGTTGAAGGAGACGCCGCTCGAGCTCTCGCCGGTCGAGTAGAGCTTGATCGGAATCGTCACCAGACCGAAGGAAACCGTGCCCGACGCCATCGAGTGCGCAGCCATGGCCGAGTAGGATAGCACCGGAATGTGTGCAGAGTCGGCAACCGACGCGCTTGCTACCTACCGCGCCAAGCGCGAGGCCGCCCGCACCCCGGAGCCGCCAGGCACCGTGGCGCCCGGGGCGACGGCGAGCGGCACCGGGGTCTTCGTCGTCCAGCAGCATGCGGCGCGGCGTCTCCACTTCGACTTCCGGCTCGAGGTTGACGGGGTGTTGCGGTCGTGGGCGGTGCCCAGGGGCTTCTCGGCCGACCCGGCGGACAAGCACCTGGCGGTGCAGACCGAGGACCACCCGCTCGAGTACGCGGACTTCGAGGGCGTCATCCCGGCCGGCAACTACGGCGCCGGGGCGATGATCGTCTGGGACCGTGGCCGCTACCGCGCGCTCATTCCGCTGGCGGAGGGCGAGCGCAAGGGCAAGCTGCTGCTCGAATTCTCCGGCCACAAGCTGCGCGGTACCTGGACCCTGGTGCGCACCGCCAAGCAGTCGTCGGCGACGGCGGCGCGGGCGGTGGCGGCCGCGCGCGGAGTCCAGGCTGGTGATACGGCCGCCGACTTCGACGCGCCGGCCGACGAAGGCGCCAGGGGCGGTGAGCGACGCGAGGTGTCGGGCGAGCGGAAGGGCGACCCGGCGCTGCGCCTGGGCGGCGCGTCGACGTTCTCGCCGCCGGGCACCGAGTGGTTGTTGATCAAGGAGCGTGACGCCTGGGTACGCCGTGGCGAGGACGCCGGCTTCCGTCCGGAGTCGATCTACTCCGGCCTGACGGTCACCGAGCTCGCCGCCGGCGTCGACCCTGGCGCCGCCGTGCGCGCACGGCTGGCGACCCTGCCGGCGCCGCGCCAGGCGGTCGACCCGGCGCGGCTCGAGGTGATGAAGGCGGAGACGCGCGAGCAGGCGTTCGACCGCGTCGGCTGGCTGTTCGAGCCCAAGATCGACGGCTTTCGACTGGTGGTGGCGCGCGAGGAAGGGCGGGTGCGGCTGTTCTACCGCAGCGGTCACGAGGCGACGGCGGTGTTCCCCGACCTGGCGCGAGCCGTCGGCGCGCTGCGCCTGGCGCGCGTCGTGCTCGACGGTGAGGTGGCGGTGCTCGACGGCGCCGGCCGGCCGGCCTTCCAGCTGCTGCAGCGCCGGACCCAGCTGACGCGACGGATCGACATCGAGCGCGCCGCGGTCGACCTGCCGGCGGTGTACTTCGCGTTCGACCTGCTGGCCTTCGACGACTGCGACCTACGCCCGCTGCCTCTGGCGACCCGCAAGGAGCTGCTGACACGGCTGTTGCCGCCGGTTGGGCCGCTGCGTCTGGTCGATGCTGTCCCTGAGCAGGGCATCGCGCTGTACGCGGCGGCCAGGGAGCTCGGGCTCGAGGGCATCGTCGCCAAACGCGCCGACGGCCCGTATCGCACCGGTCGTTCGAGCGACTGGCTCAAGGTGCGGGTCGACCGCACCGGCGACTTCGCGGTGGTGGGTTGGAACGAGGCCAGCGGGCGCGGCATGGAGTTCGGCGGCCTGCACCTCGCCGGCCGTCGCGGCGGGGCAGGTGGCGAGCTGGGTTATGTCGGCCGCGTCGGCTCGGGCCTCACCGCTCGCCTGCGCAGCGACCTGCATGCGCGCATCGCGCCGCGCGTGCGAGCGACGCCGCCCACCTCGAGCGGCATGCTGCCGACCGGCGGCGGCAACGTCTGGGTCGAGCCCGAGCTGGTGGTCGAGGTGCGCTACAAGGAGATGACCGGCGACGGCCGCCTGCGCCAGCCCGTCTTTCTCCGCCTACGCGATGACAAGACGGTCGCCGAGGTGGAGGAGCTCGACCTGCTGCCGACCTTCGGCGACTTGGAGGAGCCGGCCGGGTCGCCCGCAGAACCGGCAGCCGCCGAACCGTCGGGCGAGGAGCCGGAGCGCGTCAACGCGGACGCCGGGACGACGAGCCCGGTCCAGACCGTTGCGCCGTCGCCGGCAGCGGCCCCGCTGGTCGTCGGCAAGGCGCCGACCCTGGCGGGCACGCGGCGCCCTCTGCGTCTGTCCAATCTCGACAAGGTGTTCTGGCCGGCGGAGGGCTACACCAAGGGCCAGCTACTGGCCTACTACGAGGCGATCGCCCCCTGGCTGCTGCCCTATCTGGCCGATCGCCCGCTGGTCCTCGATCGCTATCCCGACGGCATCACCGGCAAGTCGTTCTACCAGAAGAATGCGCCGGAGCACGCGCGGAAGGCGCGGGGGCCGGCGGCCGAGGACGAGATCCGTACCGTCGCCATCTGGTCGGAAGGCTCGACGCGCGAGATCGAGTACTTCCTCTGCGACAGCGTCGACGACCTGCTGTCGATCGTCAACCTCGGCGCCATTCCGTTGCACGTCTGGTCGAGTCGCGTCGACCGCCTGGCGGAACCCGACTGGTGCATCCTCGACCTCGACCCCAAGGGCGCGCCGATGGCCGACGTCGTCGCCATCGCGTTGCTCCTGCGCGAGATCTGCGAGCGCATCGGCTGGCCGGCGCGGATCAAGACCAGCGGCTCGAGCGGGCTGCACGTGCTGCTCCCCCTCGGCCGCCAGTGCACCTACGAGCAGTCGCGGCAGCTGGCCGAGCTGCTGGCGCGGCTGGTCGTCGCCCGGCTGCCGAGGATCGCGACGGTGATCCGCAACCCAGGCGACCGCGGCGGCCGGGTCTACGTCGACTATCTCCAGAACGGGCATGGTCGCCTGTTGGTGGCGCCCTTCAGTGTGCGCCCGCTGCCGGCCGCGCCGGTGTCGACGCCCCTCGACTGGCCCGAGGTGGTGCCGACGCTGGATCTGCGTGCCTACACCATCCTCACGGTGCCGCCCCGGATGGCCACCCGCGGCGACGACCCCCTGGCGCCGGTGCTCGCCCTGCGTCCGGATCTCGGCGCGATCTTGGAGCGCTTGGCGGGGCTGGTCGCGTAGGTCCTATTTCATCGTGCGCTCCGCGCACTGGCCTTCGGCCGATGAATCGGCACCGCCTCAGCTGGCGCGCGGCCTGCTAGTCCGACGCGCCGCTCGAGAATTTCCCGAACGGCTGTCATCCACTTGCCATCGGGCTCCGTAGAGGTGAATGAGGCGTAGAAGGTCTGGGCCGCGCCCGCGTATGATCCGGCCTGCTTTGAGGCCAACCGGGTGAGCAACGACGCGCCGATGCCGGACGATCTGACCCTGCTCGGGCAGATCGCGGGCGGGGACTGCGGGGCGTTTCAGACCTTCTACGAGCGTCATGCCAGGCGGGTGTCCGCCTACGTGCGCCTGCTGTGCCGCGACCGCGGTCAGTCCTGGCGCGGAGTCGACGACGTCGTGCAGGAGGTCTTCATAGCGGTGTACAAGCGAGCCTCGAGCTACCGTCCGGAGCGCGGCGACCCAGCCGGCTGGCTCTATGCCATCACCCGCAACAAGCTGGTGGACGGGTGGCGGCGAGCCGGCAAGGGTGCGGAGGTCGACTCGGTCGACGTCGGCGAGATGCAGATCGCCGTGCCGGCGGAGCGTGGGGACATCAAGGTCACCGTGGCACAGGCACTCTCGCGCCTCTCGCAGGACCAGCGACAGGCCGTCGAGCTGGCGTATTTCGGAGGCTTCACCTACGAGGAGACTGCCGAGCGTCTGGCCTTGCCGCTCGGCACCCTCAAGTCGCGGATCAGAACCGGGCTCATGAACATGCGTGCAACCATCGAAGGTCGTGTCTCGTGATCGCCGCCGACCTCCTGTCGGCCTTCCCTCTGGCACCGGTCGGCGCCCTGCCGCGTCGCCATCCCGCCGAGGAGGAGCTCCTCGACCTGGCGAGCGGCCAGGCCGACCTGACCCAGCGGCTGGTGCTCGAAGCGCACCTGGCGCACTGCCCGCTCTGCACCTCGACGGTGGGGGAAATGGCGGCGGTCGGCGGCCTGATGATGGGCGACGTCGACGACAGCGCCGTCGCACCGCCGTCGTCTGCCGTGTTCGACCGCTTGATGGAGCGCATCGCTGCTCCCGAGCCGATGCCCGACCCCGCGATCGCCGCGGCACTGCCCCGCGCTGCCCTGGCCGAGCTGCCGCCCGGCGCCACGGCTCGCTGGCATCGCATTCCGGGGTCGCAGGCGCGGTTTGCGCACCTGTGTACCGACCCCGTGAACCAGTCCTACGTGCTGTTCGGTAGCCTCGGCGGCGGCCTGTGGTTTCCCGAGCACACCCACGTCGGGACCGAGAACGTGGTGATCCTGGCCGGCGGCTACGCCGACCAGACGGGCGACTTCGAGCCCGGCGACTACGGCACCTACCTCGACGGCACCAGCCACAAGCCGTTGACCGACGACGGCGCCGACTGTGTGATCCTCACCCGCCTCGAGCACGTGCCGCGCTTCCGCGGCTGGCGTGGGCTGCTGCAGCGCGTCTTCGGCCCACGGTAGGCGAGAAGCGCCCTACCGTCCCTGCCCAAAAGGCGGCAGTCGGATGTCGTCGGCGGTGTCGGCGAGACCGTCGGGACCGTTCGAAGACAGCTCGTAGCCATAGCCGCCCGTGAGGCGATAGGCGATCGGCGCCCCCCAGGCATCGACGAAGGGCTCGCCGTCTGTCGCCTCGGAGAGACTCGGTGGCGGCTGGTTGCGGTCGGCCAGGTAGACCTCGACCATCGTCGTTGCTCGCCGCAGGACCCCGAGGGTCTGGGTGCGCTGAGCCAGTCCCAACAACAGCACGCGGGGGCCCTGAGGCGGCGCGACGCGGTCCGGCGCCGAGGCAGGAGGATCCGCAGGCCGGGACACGTTCGGCTCCTGGGCCGCCGGCTCCGAATCCGCCATGGGCGACCCGGCGGGCGTGGCGGCCGCCGTCGGAGCCCGGTCCTGGCGCAGGTTGCCGGCGACCGCCAGGGCCAGGGCAAGGACGCACATGCCGACCAGAGCGAGCGCCACCGGGTTGGTGCGCGCGCCGTCTGCCGGCTGCGCGGTCGGGCGCGCCTTGCCCAACGCGCTCGGCGTGGCGGCGAGGGTCGGAGGCTGGTAGAGGCCCGCCGGCTCGCGGGCCGGCACCACCGGGCGGCTGGCGCCGGGGGAGTCGGTGGCGAGGGTGCCGCGCAGGCGCCGAATCTGCAGCAGCAGGGCCTCGTAGTCCGCCGGACGAGCGCTCGGCTCCTTGGCCAACATGCCTTCGACCAGCCGCGCCACGCCGGTGGTGACGCGCGGGTTGCGCAGGCGCAGCGGGGTCAGCGGCGTGTGCACCTGATGCAGCATCAGCGACAGGGCGGAGTCGGCTTCGAACGGCGGCTCGCCGGCCAGCAGGTGGTAGAACGTGGCGCCCAGGGAGTAGACGTCGGCGCGGTGATCACTGCCGCCGCCGAGGGCGACCTCGGGCGCCATGTAGCGCGGCGTGCCGAGGGCGACGGCGTGCTGGGTGATGGTGTGGTCGTCGAGCAGGTTGCGCGCCAGCCCGAAGTCGACGATCTTGACCCGGCCATGCTCGTCGAGCATCAGGTTCGACGGCTTGATGTCGCGGTGGACGATGTGGTGCTGGTGAGCGTAGCCGAGCCCTTCGGCCGCCTCTTCGAGGTAGCGCAGGCAGTTACCGAGGGAGAGGGTGCGGTCGGCCGACACCGGACGCTCGATGAGCTCGAGAAACGTGGGGCCGGCGATCAGCTCCATCGCGAAGTAGGGCCGGCCCTGGTAGCTGCCGAGCCAGAGAATCTGTGCGATGTTGGGGTGCGCGAGGGCCGACAGCGCTCGCGCCTCGCGCTCGAAGCGCGCGGCGAGGGTCGGCGAGGGCACGCCGGCCAGGGTTTTGAGGGCGACCTGGCGGCCGAGGCGCCGGTCGGTGGCCCGGTAGACGGCGCCCATGCCGCCAGCGCCGAGCAACGCCTCGACGTGAAAGTGGTCGATGTCGTGCCCGACCAGCTCATCGGGCAGAGGGTCCCCGGCCATGGCGGCGATGGCCCGCGGCGCCCGACAGGGAGCGCCACGGGCCGGGGGAGGTTACGGCTTTTCCGCGACCTTGGCGTCCGGGATGCGCAGGACCTGACCGGGGTAGATGTGGTCAGCGTCCTTGAGCATCGGCTTGTTGGCCTCGAAGATCTTGTTGTAGGCGTTGGCGTTGCCGTAGTACTGCTTGGCGATCTTGCCCAGCGTCTCGCCCTTGGCGACGGTGTGGAACACCGCCGGCGGCACCGGCGGCGCGGAGACCGTCATCTGGTCGTCGACCTTGGCGACGCCATGGACGTTCCCGAGCAGCAGGACGACCTTCTCGCGCGTCTCCTGAGTGTCGGCGGCGCCGGTGACCTTGACCGTCTCGCCGCTGACGGCGATGCCGAGGTCGCTCACCTTGAAGGCGTGCTCCTCGACCATCTTGACCATCTGGGCGCCACGGGCGCGATCCTGGGCGGCGCGCAGCTGCTGCATCTGCTCGGGGGTCGGGCCGCCTGATGGGGGTGGCGGGGCGCCACCCTCGTCGAGCTTCTTGCCGGCACCGGTGAGGAAGTCGAAGATTCCCATGGCCATGCTCCTTGTCGGGTGATGGACGGGCCGCGGCGGCTCGCCACGGCCCATTCTATCCGGCTGGGGCCCGGCTGGGGCCCGGCTGGCCCCCCGGCGGGCGCCGGGCTCAGTCGACCCAGCGCAACTTCAAGTCGCCGCTGAAGGTCTCCGCCTCGACGCGACCGCCGCCCTTGCCCAGCTGGAGCTCGAAGGTCTTCCCCGGGCCGTGCCGCTCGACCTCGACGGTGCCCTGGCCGAGGCCGTTGTCGATGTCACCGCTGAAGCTGGTGGCGCGCAGCGACCCGGCGAGAGCACGGGGCAGCGCCAGCTCGAGAGTGCCGCTGAAGGTCTTGGCCTGGACCTCACCGCCGGCGCTCAGGCCGCCGCGGAAGGCGAGATCGGACGACACCGCCTCGAGGTGGAGCTCCTCGACGCCGTCGGTGGTCACCGTGGCGCCGCCGGAGACGGTCTCGACGTGCACCCGGCGCGCAGAGCCACCCACCTTGGCACTGCCGCTCACCGTCTTGATCCGCAGGGAGTCGGCGCTGGCGTCGCTCTCGACCTCGCCGCTCACCGTCTCGACGTCGAGGGTGGCGGGCCGGCCGCTGACCCGGCAGCCACCGCTCACCGACTGCAGCTCGACCTCGCCGTCGACGTCGGCGACTGCGATGTCGGCGCTCACCGTCTCCACCGCGACGTGGTTGCCAGCGGGCAGGGTGATGGTGAGGTTGGTGTCGCCCACGTCGTGGCCGTTGCGCGGGTACTTGACCTCGATGCGGGTGTCGCTGCCACTCTGCTCGATGGCGAGCCGCTCGACGCCGCGGCCGAGGGTGCCGTCGACGGTGATCGAGCTGCCCCCGCCGCCGGTGACCGTGACCCGTCCGGCGATGTTGCTGACGGTGACCTTGCCAGCGGGGCTGGCTGGCCGGGTTTCGTGCACCGGCGTTTGGGCGAGCAGCTGGGAGGCGCCGAGGGTGAGCGCCAGGGTGAGGACGGGCAAGGAACGCGACGAGGCGGACATGTTGAGGGTCTCCATGAGTGCCGGTTGGGTGGGTGGCTAGAGCCGGGCGCCGAGCGCGGCGGCGCCGGTGAGGAGGTCGAGACGTTGGCGATGCAGCTGGTCGAGGTCGCGAATGAGGCTGGGACTCGCGGGGTCGGCGGCGAGGGCAGCCCGGATGTCGGCCATGGCGGTGTCGATCACGGCGAGGTTGCGGGCGATGACCTCCCGGGTGGCGGGGGACAGGCGGTCGGCGTGGCGGTGGTAGAGGGCGAGAAGCTCGCTGTCGAGCGGGCCGTATGCCTGGGCGACGGTCTGCGCGGCCGGCACGAAGGTGGCGCTGACCGCCGGCGTCGGTGTTCCCTGCGCCACCCGTGGCGGCGTCGCCCGTTGCCAGAGCAGGGCGATGGCCGACGCCGTGACGACGAGGATCGCGGCGGCGGCGGCGAGCCGCCAGCCCTCGACGCGCCGGCGGCGGCGTTGCGTGGTGCTCGACGGCAGGCGATCCGCCGCCGCCAGGCGCTCGACGACGGCCGGCCAGAGATCGCGCGCCGGCGGCAGCTCCGGTGCGAGTCGGCTGGTGAGGACGGCGAGCCGCGCCAGGTCGGCGGCCACCGCCGCGCAGGGCTCGCAGCTCGCCAGGTGGGCGGCGACCGGGGCGGGCAGGGGGGTGGGCGTCGCGCCAGGACTCGCCATCGGCGAGCCTGCCAGGTGGGTGACGACGTCGTCGCAGGTCATGACGCGAGGGCCTTTCGCAGCAGCAGGCGAGCGCGGTGGAGCTGCGCCTTCGAGGTGCCGGCGGCAATGTTGAGCAGGGCGGCGATTTCGGCGTGGCCGTGGCCCTCGACGTCGGCGAGGACGAAGACCGCGCGGGCGCCGGGCGGCAGGGCGGCAATCGCCCGCTCGAGGTCGACCGTGACCGCTGGCGCCCGGTTGCCGCCGGCCGTGGCGGGGAGGTGCCCGGCCCAGGGCTCGCCGGCCCCCGTATCCTGATCCGCCAGGTCGTCAGCGACGAGCTCGGCGAAGGTGACGAGGTGGCGGTCGTGCCGGCTTCGCGCCCGCCTTGCCGACAGCACGGCGTTGATCGCCAGGCGATGGAGCCAGGTGCCGAGCTCGCTGTCGCCGCGAAAGCCGGGCAGGCGGCTCCAGACCAGAACGAAGACGTCCTGGACCAGCTCTTCGGCCCAGCCGGGATCGCCGACCAGGCGCCGGCAGAGGGCGTGGACGCGGCCTACGTGGCGCCGGTAGAGCGCCTCGAAGGCGGCAGTGTCGCCCGCCTGCGCACGCCGCACCAGCAGGCGTTCGTCGACCGCCGCTGGTGAGCTGCCGCCGGCCGCCGGCGGGGCTGCGAGTCGTTGGGCGGCGGTGGCGCTCATGCCAACTTAGACGTCGCCGCCGGGGTGAAGGTTTGAATGGGCTCGCAAGCAGCGCGGCATGGGATAGAAACGCGGTTCATGCTGCGCTCCCTCTACCGTTCGTCGCTCGCCCTGGTCACCGACCTCTACGAGCTCACCATGGCCTGTGGTTATTGGCAGTGCGGGCTGGTCGACCACGAGGCGGTCTTCCATCTGTTCTTCCGTCATGCGCCTTTCGGTGGCGGCTTCACCGTGGCGGCCGGGCTCGACTACGCGCTCGAATGGTTGCGCGATCTGCGCTTCGAGCGTGCCGACCTCGACTACTTGGCGACGCTCACCGGCGACGACGGCCAGCCGCTGTTTCCGGCCGACTTCCTGACCTTCCTCGGGCGATTCGAGCTGGCTTGCGACGTCGACGCGGTGCCCGAGGGCACCGTGGTGTTCCCGCAGCAGCCACTGCTGCGCGTCCGCGGTCCCTTGTGGCAGGCCCAGCTGCTCGAATCGGCGCTGCTCAACGTGCTGAACTTCCAATCCCTGGTGGCGACCAAGGCGGCGCGGGTGTCGATCGCCGCAGGGGGCGAGCCGGTGCTCGAGTTCGGCCTGCGTCGCGCGCAGGGCTTCGACGGCGCCCTCGCCGCCAGTCGGGCGGCCTTCATCGGCGGCTGCGCTGCGACGTCGAATGTGCTGGCCGGGCGCCTGCTGGGGATCCCCGTCCGTGGCACCCATGCCCACAGCTGGGTAATGGCGTTCCCCTCCGAGCGCGAAGCGTTCGCCGCCTGGGCGCAGGCGATGCCCAACAACGCCGTCTTCCTGGTCGACACCTACGACAGCCTGCTCGGCGTGCAGCACGCGATCGAGGCGGGACGCGAGCTGGCGAGCCGCGGCTACCGCCTGGCAGGGATCCGCCTCGACTCCGGCGACCTCGCGTACCTTTCACGGGAAGCGCGCAAGCTGCTGGATGGCGCCGGCTTCACGGACACGCGCATCGTCTCGAGCAACGACCTCGACGAGCAGGTGATCGGCAGCCTCGAGCAGCAGCAGGCGGCGATCGACATCTGGGGTGTCGGCACCCGCCTGGTCACCGCTTACGATCAGCCGGCGCTCGGTGGCGTCTACAAGCTGTCCTCGATCCGCGCGCCCGGCGGCGCCTGGGAACCCAAGCTCAAGCTCTCCGAACAGAGCGCCAAGATCTCGACGCCAGGGCACCTGCAGGTGCGCCGTTACGCCGAGCACGGAGCCTTCGTCGGCGACGCGATCTATGACGAGCAGCTCGGAATCCCCGCCGACTGCGTGATCGTCGACCCGCTCGACCACACCCGCCGCAAGCACCTGCCGGCGGCGCAGGCGGTCGGCGACCTTCTGGTGCCGGCGGTGCGCGGCGGTGGTCAGGTCTACGTCTCGCCACCGCTGCCGGCGATTCAGGAGCACACCCACCGCCAACTTGCCGGCTTCCACGCCGGCATCAAGCGCTTCGTCAACCCGCACACCTATCCGGTCGGGCTCGAGAGGCAGCTGTTCGACCTCAAGACCCAGCTCATCCTCGACGCCCGCGCCGAGGTCGAACGCGGACGCGAGCGCAGCGATGTCTGAGGCGCCCGCTCCGCTACACTGGCGCCGCCTTACGGAGGTTCCGATCGCATGCGCCTGATCCGTGTCGCCGCTGCCGTCCTCAACCAGACGCCCCTCGACTGGCCGGGCAACAAGGCTCGCATTCTGGCCGCCATCGCCGATGCGCGGGCGGCCCGGGCGTCGGTGTTGTGCCTGCCCGAGCTGTGCGTCACCGGCTACGGTTGCGAGGACGCCTTCCACGGGACGGGGCTGCAGGAGACCGCGTGGCAGGTGTTGCAGGAGATCCTGCCGGCGACCGCCGGCATGGTGGTCTCCCTCGGCATGCCGCTCCAGTTCTACGACGGGCTGTTCAACACCGCGGCGCTGGCGGTCGACGGTCGCCTGGTGGGGTTCGCGGCCAAGAAGTTCCTCGCCGGCGAGGGCCTGCACTACGAGCCGCGCTGGTTCCGACCGTGGCCGCAGGGTTACCACACGACCTTCGAGTCGGGCGGCGCCGTCTACCCGCTGGGCGACGTCTTCTTCGACGTTGGCGGGATCAAGATCGGGTTCGAGATCTGCGAGGACGCCTGGGTCGCCAACCGCCCGGGCGGCGCCCTGGCCTTGCAGGGAGCCGACGTCATCCTCAATCCGAGCGCCAGCCACTTCGCCTTCGGCAAGCACGAGGTACGGCAGCGCTTCGTGCTCGAGGGCTCGCGCGCCTTCGGCGTCAGCTACGTGTACAGCAACCTGGTCGGCAATGAAGCGGGACGCACGATCTACGACGGCGGGGCCCTCCTCGCCTCCTGCGGCAAGTTGCTGGCGGTCGGTCCTCGCTTCACCTTTGCCGAGCACCACGTCACCACGGCGACGATCGACGTCGACCTGTCGCGGATGAGCCACGGCCGCACTGGCAGCTTCTCGCCCAACCTGGAGCGGCAGGTCGCCGAGTGCGTCAAGGTGTCGTTCAGCTTCCCCGAGCTCGAGCCGGAGTTCGCGCGCGCCGAGCTCGGCGGCTGGGAGGTTGGGCCGCACCGCAAGGAGGAGGAGTTCACTCGCGCCGTGGCGCTCGGCCTCCACGACTACCTGCGCAAGAGCCGCACCCAGGGGTACGTGGTCTCCGTCTCGGGCGGCGCCGACTCGTCGGCGGTGGCGACGCTGGTGGCGCTGATGGTCGGTCTCGGGGTGCGCGAGCTGGGGATCGACGCCTTCCTCGCCCGCCTGGCCTACAGCGGCGACCTCGCCGGTGCGCGCACGCCGCGCGAGATCGTCGGCCGACTCCTGACCACCGCCTACCAGGGCACCGAGAACAGCGGACCGGTCACCCGCGAGGCGGCGCGGGTGGTGTGCGAGGCGCTCGGCACCAGCCACTACGAGCTCGACGTCGACCCGTTCTTCAAGGGCTACGTGGCGGCGGTCGAGGCGGCGGTCGGCCGACGGCTGAGCTGGCCCGGGGACGACATCGCGCTGCAGAACATCCAGGCCCGCGTGCGATCGCCGGGGATCTGGCTGCTCGCCAACCTCGAGCGCGCCTTGCTGCTCAACACCAGCAATCGGTCCGAGGCGGCGGTCGGCTACGCCACCATGGACGGCGACACGTCGGGCGGGCTGGCGCCGATCGGTGGTATCGACAAGGCGTTTCTGCGGCGCTGGCTGCGCTGGATGGAGGAGAGCGGGCCCGAGGGGCTGGGGCCGATCCCGGCGCTGGCGGTGGTCAACCGTCAACAGCCGACTGCGGAGCTGCGGCCGCCGGGGTCGAAGCAGACCGACGAGGCCGACCTCATGCCCTACGACCTCCTCGACGCCATCGAACGGGCGGCGATCCGCGACCGCAAGAGCCCGGTCGAGGTCTTCCGCCTGATGCGTGGCCGCTTCCAGCAGTACGAGGCGCTGGCGCTCGCGCGCTGGGTGGAGCGGTTCTTTCGACTGTGGTGCCAGAACCAGTGGAAGCGCGAGCGCTACGCGCCGTCCTTCCATGTCGACGACGAGAACCTCGACCCCAAGACCTGGTGTCGCTTCCCGATTCTCTCCGGCGGCTTCGAGCGCGAGCTCGGTGAGCTGCATTCCTATCTGACGGCGCAGGGCCTGCAATGAGGAACAGCCTGGTGTGGCGGCTGTTTCCGCTGTTCCTGCTCTTGCTGATGGTGGTTACCGGGCAGGCGATCGAGCTCGTCGTCTACGACACCGCGCTCGTCGTCAGCAAGCTGCCACTCGCCTTGCTGCTGGTGCTCGCCTTCGTCCAGGCGTGGCGCGATGGCCGCCCGGCTGGATCGCCGCGGGGCGGTCAGCCGCCCCAGGGCGGTAGCACGGGCCAGGGCGCACCCGTCGCCGCCGTCCACAGCTGAACGAGGTCGGCGGGCGGGGGAGCCTCGACCGCCAACCGTTCGCCGCTCACCGGGTGCCGGAAGGCCAGCCGCCAGGCATGCAGGGCTGGCCGCGCGAAGTCGCGCAGGGTCGGCTGGCGTAGACGCGGCACGGCGCGCCAGCGCTCCTCGCCGTAGACCGGATCGCCGACGAGTGGATGGCCGATCGCCTTGGCATGGACGCGGATCTGGTGGGTGCGGCCGGTGGCCAGGCCGAGGGCAAGCAAGGAGACGCCACCCGCGCTCGCCAGGGTGCGGTAGGTGGTCAGGGATGCGCGGCCGCTGGTGCGCACCGTCATTTCGGTGCGTCGCGACGGATGGCGGCCGATCGCCAGCTCGATGCGCCCGGCCGCCACCTTGGGCGTCCCCCAGACGATCGCGAGATAGGTCTTGTCGACCGCGCGACGCGCGAAGTCGGCGACCAGGGCCTGGTAGGCGCCGACGGTGCGGGCGACCACCAGGGCGCCGCTGGTGTCCTTGTCGAGGCGGTGGACGATGCCCGGCCGCCCGCTGCCACCGACCCCTCCGAGCTCGGGGAAGTGGGCGAGCAGGCGGTGGACGAGAGTGCCGGCGCTCCTGCCGGCGCCGGGGTGGACGGTGAGCCCCGCCGGCTTGTCGACGACCACGACCTCGGAGTCGACGAACAGGATCGGCACCTCGCCGGCCTCCGGGATCAGGCCGCTGGCGGTGTCGCGGGTCGGGATCGCGACGTCGATGGTGACGCCGGCGCCGACGGGTGTCGAGGGGCGGAGCTGGGCGCGTCCGCCGATCTCGACCGCACCGTCGGCAATCCACTGCTGGACCTGATTGCGCGGCACCGCCAGGGCGGTGGCCAGAAAGCGGTCGAGACGCTCGCCGGCGGATTCCACCGCCACGAGCACCTGCTTGCGAGTGACTGCCGCGGGTGTCGTCAGCTGGCTTCGCCGGCTGGCAGTGGCGCGTCCGCGGAGCGACGGCTCATCAACACACTGTCGAGGGCCATCAACGCGATGCCGACGCTGATCGCGCTGTCGGCGACGTTGAAGGCCGGCCAGTGGTGGAGGCCGATGTAGACGTCGACGAAGTCGGTGACCTCGCCACTTGCGATGCGGTCGACCAGGTTGCCGACGGCGCCGCCGAGGATCAGCGCCAGGGAGGTGAGCAACAGGCGGTCCTGGCTGGCGGTGCGGAAGAAGTAGACGCCGACGATGGCGAGGGCGACGAGCCCGAGCAGGGTGAGGAGCAGCGGGGTCGACACGCCGCCGTCGGAAAACAGGCCGAAGGCGACACCCCGGTTACGCACGTGCGTCAGGTTGATGAAGCCGGGCACCACCGGCTGCGCGACGTGCTCCGTCAGGTGCAGCTCGATCAGCCACTTGCTCCACTGGTCGAGCACCAGGATCGCCAGCGAGATCAGCAGGAAGTGGGACTTGCGCAGCGTAACGGCCATGTTGCCGGGTCTCCAGGATCGAGGGCAGGAACGCGGGGTGCGGGCGGGCGATGCGCCCCGCGGAGCATGCTAGCGGATCGCGGGCTCTTCCTGGCGGGGGTGCTCGCTGCCAGGCACGGAGCCGGCCTCCTGGGCGGCCGCCTGCTCGCGCTCGCGTGCCCACTGGTCGACGTCGTGCAGGCTCCAGACCAAGTGGATGACGCCGAACGCGGTGACCGCCGAGCGGGTCAGGGGATGCGCCACCAGGGTCTGGAGCTCGGGCCAGGGCAGGTGGGTGAGGAGGCGCGCCCAGCCCGGGAGCCAGGGCGCCAGGCAGAGAAAGTCGCCCGCCACGACACAGTAGCCGACGAACAACAGGCGGTTGGTGGCGAAGCGCACGGCGGGCATTGTACCTGCCGTGCGCGCAAGGGCGCTGGCGTCAGTGGCGCTCGCGGTGACCGCCGCCCTCCTTGGAAAGGTTGCCGTGGTCGCCGTCACCGCTGGGCGCCCGCCCGCTGTCGCCAGAGCTCGGGGGCGGGCTGCTCGGCGCCGGGCTGCTGCTGGGCGGTGCCGACACCACGCCAGCCGGCGAGCGCGAGACGGACGGCGCCGGGCTGTAGGTCGGCCGCGACGGCGTGGGGTAGGGCATCGGCTTGCCGTAGCCGCCGCTCGAGGGCGAGCTGCCAGCCGAGGGCGGGGCGCTGTAGCCGCTCGGGCCGCGCGACACCGATGGCGTCCGCACGCCCTCGATGACCCGACGTACTACCGGTGGGTCGTCGTCGCGGCGCGGCGTGTAGGCCCGCCCGCCGTCATAGGGCTGGCGGCCACCCGGCGCGCTCGGCTCGCTGGCCGTCCGCCCGACGTGGATCGTCGGCGTGCGCCCGTCCGTGCTGCGCGCGCGCCAGCTCTCGTCACCCAACGAGCGCCCGGACTCGGTGCCGCCGCGGTTGTCCCGATCGCTCACCACCACCTCGCGCCGAACCTCGCTGGCACCGCGGTCGGCGGCGAGCGGTGACGGCTGCGCCTCGTGGCCGCGGGGACGCCGCCAGTCGTCGCGGCTCAGGCTGGCGTTGTCCCGCGCGGGCGGCGGCGACGCCGGCTCCGCCGGCGCTGGCTTGCTGATCTCCCGGGGCGCCGGCTTGCGGCTGTCGCTCGGTGGCGAGGACGGCTTGCCGGTGTCCCGTGCGGGGGGCTTGCTGAGCTCCCTGGGCGGGGAGGCCGGTTGGCTCTGGTCGCCCGAGTCAGCGGGCGGGCTGATGATGACGCGGCCACCACTGCGCCGATCGCCACCCTCTTCGGGGTAGATCGTCGGGCGACCGTGGTCGCCGCCACTCGGCGCCGGCTTGGACAGCGTCGGCGGATCCTTCCGCCGCCAGTCGTTGTTGTTGTTGCCGCCAGGCTGGCGTCCCCCGCCCTCCTCTGGGTAGATGGTGGGCCGGCCACGGTCGACGCCGCTCGGCGCCGGCTTGGACAGGTTGCCACTGTCGACGTAGCCACCGTCACGGCGTGCTGGCGCGTCGGGAGCCCGCAGGACGGGCTTGGCGAGGGTCGGCCGGTCACCGCTGCCGCCGCGGATGACCATGCCGGTGCGGTCGTCGATGCTGATCGGCTGCCGCGACACGAAGCCGGTGACATCCGGCAGCGAGGCGGCGCCGGGCTTGTCGCGGATCGCCTGCAGCACCTGCTCGGGCTGGTTCCAGGTACCGGGCTCGAGGCCGCGGGTGTCGCTGACGATGACGCCGTCAGCCAGACGCTCGTTGCGACGGCCGAGGTCGAGGCCGGCGACGACGCGATGGTCGAGGTCGTGGCGTCCGATGTCGCGCGGGCGGGAGAAGCACCAGTTGTCGTACCACCCGCGGCCACCCGCCCAACCGTGGATGCCGAAGCTGAACGAGACGTCCCAGCCGTAGTGGCCGCCGTACCAGCGCGTGTAGTAGCCGATCGGGCACCAGCCGACCCAGTCAGGGCCCCAATACCAGTAGACCCAGGCCGGCGACCAGACGGAGCCCGGGTACCATACCCAGCCGTAGCGGTCGTCGAGGTCCCAGCAGCCGTAGTGGTAGGTCAGCCAGCCCCAGGGCTCGTACGAAATCCAGGTCAGGCCGCTCGGCGTGTAGCGCCAGCGACCGCGCGAGTAGGGGCGCCAGCTGGATTCCACGCCCAGCGGCCGCCACACCGCGCGGCCCCCGATGGTCACCCAGGCGCCGTGTTGGTAGAGCGGTGCAGCGTCGCGGGCGAGGCGGCGATCGACGTAGCCGTCGTCGCGCACCGCGGCGGCGCGGTCGTCGAGCTCGCGCGCCCAGCGCTCGAGCCCGTCCCGCAGGTCGGCGGCGGCGAGGTCGATCCCGGGCCGGTCGCGGCCCTCGACCGTCGCCTGCTCGCCGGGGCGGACGCTGGCCGAGCCGTTGCGGGTGACGACCTCGGCAAACCCCTGACGCACGACCAACTGGGTCCAGTCGTCGCCGATGGCGGTGAGGCGGTAGACGCCGGCCTGATGGACGTACACCGTGGCATTTGGGGTGTCGATCCTCGGGCGCTCGCGGCCGAGCGAGTCGGCCGCCACGGTGAGGAGAACGTTGCCCTCGGGCACCTCGAGCAGGGTGCCGCCGCCGCTGCCGTCGGGCGAGAACGCGAGATCCACGAAGCCGACCTCGCTGCCGCCGTCGACGCGCAGAACGTTGCGGTCCGCGAGCACCACTTCGACCTTGCCGAGGTTGGCGACGTGGATGCGGTCGCCGACCAGGATGGTCTGGTTGACCTCGAGATCGCTGCGGTCGCCGGCCTTGGCGACGACGCCGGCGCTGCCCTCGAGGCTGCGCACGTAGCCGTAACTCTCGTGGCTGTTGACCTCTTCCGCCGCGCTCGGCACGGCCAGCGCTGGGAGGAGGGCGAGCAGGATGGCGGAAGTGAAAAGGGAAGCACGGTCGCGTTTTCTGGTCATGGTGTGTCCTCCGGGCAGTCGCACGCGGAACCTTCGCTCGAAACAGTAGCAAGGTTTGGGCCAGCGGGCAGGCGGGGCGGGGGCGACAGCGCGGAGGTGTCGGGCGGCGGCTCACCCCGGGGCGCGAGCGCAGCGGCTCGTCTATACTCAGGCGGTGGTGCTTTCTGACGACCCCTGCATACCCCTGACGAGCGGAAGGCCCATGAAAGGACTACCGGCTTGATCTTCAAGAAGCTCTTCGGCGGCGGAGCCGAGAAGCGGGAAGCGGAGGCGCAGAACCTGTCGATCGACGATCTCATCGTCCTCGAGCGGTACAACGAGGCGGAGATGAAGATCCAGGCCCGCCTCAAGGCCAGCCCTCGCGACCTCCACCACCGGTTGAAGCTCGCCGACGTCTACATTGGGCTGCGGCAGGCGTCCAAAGCGGTGGACGAATACATCTACGTCGCCGAGGAGTACACCGACGACGGCTTTCACGACAAGGCGCTGGCCCTGCTCAGCAAGGCACAGAAGATGGCGCCCGCCGACATCACCCTGCAGGGCAAGATCGAGAAGATCAAGGAGCAGAAGAAGCTAGAGCACAGCCGGGTGCTGGCCATCGAGGGCATCCTGGCCCGCGGCAAGAACAGCACCGTGTCCGGCAGCAGCTCGGCCGCTGGCACGTCGGCGCTCGAGCTGCAGCGTCTGTGGCACAACCTGGAGCGCAGCAGCCTGGTGCGCAGCCTGGAGGGCGAGCAGCTCAAGCGCCTGTTCTCGGCCATGGATCTCGAGCGCCTCGGTGCCGACAGCGTGCTCGTCGAACGCAACCAGTCGCTCGAGAAGCTCTTTCTGATCATCGAGGGCACCATTGAAGCGCTGGTGCCCAAGGCGTCAGGCGGTTTCAGCGCCTTACGCACGTTTTCGTCCGGGGACATCATTGGCGACCGCGCCCTGCTCGAGCGCAAGCCGTGGCCAGCGACCTACCGCACGACCAACACCATCACGGCCCTGACGCTGGGCCGCGCGGGCCTCGAGCAGGCACTGCTCGGCAATACCGATCCGCGCGGCTTCATTTCCGCCCTGCGCGGGTCCGCGGATCAGGACGTGGCGAATCTCGTCTACAAGTTGGGTGGGTCTCTTTAGACGACCAGGCTGCGCGCTTTTCCGGCGTCCTCGACGCCATCCCCGCTTTCCCGCTCAGGACCCACCATGGCCATCCTTCCGATTCGTCTCTACCCTGACCCGGTGTTGCGGGCGCGCTGCCGCGACATCACTGCTTTCGACGCCGAGCTGGCGCAACTGGCCGGCGACATGATCGAGACCATGCACGCGGCGCCGGGAATCGGCCTGGCGGCACCGCAGGTCGGCGTCGACCTGCGCCTGGCCGTCGTCGACCTGTCGGTGGGAGAGAAGCCCGACGAGGTCCTCGTTCTGGCCAACCCGAAGATCGTCGAGCAGGTCGGAACCTGGACGGAAGTGGAAGGCTGCCTGTCCCTGCCGGACATCACCGACAAGGTGGACCGCCCGCAGCGGCTGCGCGTCGAGGCGCAGAATCTCGCCGGCGAGCCGATTGCCCTGGCCGCCGAGGAGTGGCTGGCGCGCGCCATCTGCCACGAGCTCGACCACCTCGACGGCGTGCTCTTCGTCGACTATCTGCGCGGCCTGCGCCGCGAGCGGGCGAAGCGCAAGTTGGAACGCCTGGCAGCCGACGCCGCAGAGGCTGAGGCCCGGGCGCGTCGCCCGGCGCACGGCTGGCGCTGAGCGAACCCCGGTCCCGCGACGTCCAGCGCGCCCACGCTTTGAGAATGGGCTTTGGGTCCTGCAGACGCCGGAGGGGGCGTCGGCGCGCGGTGGGACGCCAGCGGCGGAGGGCTCCCGGGGCGCGGAGCCCGGCACCGGATTCTCGGCCTCGCTCGGTCGGCTGGTCCGGGCGAGCACCTCGGGAANNNNAGCCAGGCCTCTTCATCACCCTGTAGTGGCCCGAACGGGCCACGCGACACTGCTAGCATCGAGGCCTGCCAACGGAGAGGCCCAACGGAGAGGTCTGATGCGCACGGTTCGCTTCTACAACACCCTCGGTCGCCGTCTCGAGGAGTTTCGTCCCCTCGAGACCGGCGTGGCCCGCCTGTACACCTGCGGGCCGACGGTCTACAACGACGTTCACATCGGTAACCTGCGGACCTTCGTCTTCGAGGACGTCCTGCGGCGCAGCCTGCGCTATCTCGGTTTCCGCGTGCAGCAGGTGATGAACCTGACCGACGTCGACGACAAGACCATTCGCGGCGCCAGAGAGCGCGGCGTTTCGCTCGACGCCTTCACCGAGCCTTACATCGCCTCGTTCTTCCGCGACCTCGACCGGCTGCACGTCGAGCGGGTGGAGGTCTACCCGCGGGCCACCGCCCACGTGCCCGAGATGATCGCCATGATCGAGCAGCTGATCAGGAACGGTCACGCCTATGAGAGCGAGGGCTCGATCTACTTTCGACTGACCAGCGACCCGGACTACGGCCGGCTGTCCGGCTTCGACCTGGCCGCCGCCCGCCAGGGCGAGCGGGTGGCGAACGACGAGTACGACAAAGAGGATCTGCGGGACTTCGTCCTCTGGAAGGGCACGAAGCCCGGCGAGCCGAGCTGGGACTCGCCCTGGGGCCCCGGCCGTCCCGGCTGGCACATCGAGTGCTCGGCGATGAGCATGAAGTACCTGGGCGAGAGCTTCGACATCCACTGTGGCGCGGTCGACAACATCTTCCCGCACCACGAGAACGAGATCGCCCAGAGCGAGTCGGCCACCGGCAAGCCGTTCGTCCACACCTGGCTGCACAGCGAGCACCTCATCGTCGACGGCGAGAAGATGTCGAAGTCGCTGGGCAACCAGTACACCCTGTCCGACCTCCTCGAGCGCGGCGCCAGCGCGCGCGCCATCCGCTACATGTTCCTCGCCGTGCACTACCGGCAGAAGCTCAACTTCACCTTCGCCGGCCTCGAGCATGCCGCCGGCGCCCTGCGCCGCCTCGACGACTTCCGCTTCCGCCTCGCGCACGCGCCAGAGACCGCGCCGGCCCCGAGCTTGGCGGCGCGAGCGGCGCAGGCGGAGCAGGAGCTGGGCGACGCCCTGGGCGACGACCTCAATCTCTCCGAGGCCTTGGCGGTCCTGTTCGGCCTGGTTCGCGACGTCAATGTGGCGATCGACGCCGGGCGGTTGGGTCCGGGCGACCGCGCCACCGTCGACGCCACCCTGGCGCGTCTCGACAGCGTGTTCGGTGTCCTCGACGCCGCCGTCTGGCAGGGCGTTGCGGCGGATGACGACGACGAAATCGCGGCCTTGGTCAGCGAGCGGACGGCGGCCCGGGCCCGGCGCGACTTTGCCACCGCGGACCGGCTGCGCAAGGAGCTCGACGCGCGGCAGATCGTGCTCGAGGACACGCCGCAGGGCACGCGGTGGAAGCGCGCCTAGGCAGGGCACCGTGAGCGACGAGGCGCGCGCGACGGGGAGCTTCGACGCTGGCCAGCACACCCGTGCTCGTGGCAACGTCGGGGAGGACGCGGCGGTCGAGTGGCTCGCCCGGGCCGGCTTCGGCATCGTCGAGCGCAACGCCCGCACGCCGGTCGGCGAGATCGACGTCATCGCCCGCGAGGGCGACGTGCTTTGTTTCGTCGAGGTCAAGGCGCGTGCCGCTGGTACCCACGGCCCGGCGATCGGCGCCGTCGACCGCCGCAAGCAGCGGCGCCTGGCACGCTGCGCCGGCGCCTACCTGGCGACGCATGACTGGCGGGGGCCGTGCCGGTTCGACGTCCTCGGGCTCGATGGCGGCGCGACGGGCTGGCAATTCACCTTGATTCGCAACGCGTTCGAGGCCTGAGCGCCGCCGGACCTACCTGGCAGCGCCCTGCTAACATCCGCTCAACGCAACGGCAGGTGTGGCACACGGGGGCGCGACGGGATGGCGAAGGAAGGCTGGGGTTCGCGTGTCGGGCTGGTGCTGGCGATGGCGGGCAACGCTGTCGGCCTTGGCAACTTTCTGCGCTTTCCGGCGCAGGCGGCGCAGAATGGGGACGGCGCGTTCCTGATTCCCTACCTGGTGTCGTTCGTCCTCATGGGCATTCCGCTGCTGTGGGTGGAGTGGGCGATCGGGCGCCACGGCGGCAAGTTCGGGCACCACTCGGCGCCCGGCATGTTCGACCGGCTGGGACGCCAGTCCTGGCTCAAGTACGTCGGGGTGCTGGGCCTGGCCACCAATCTGACGGTGGCCGCCTACTATTGCTACATCGAGTCGTGGACCCTCGCCTACCTGTGGCATTCGGTGATCGGCACCTTCCGCGCCGTCGATCCCACGGCCTTCTTCCCGAGCTACCTCGGCCAACACGAGGGCTCGGTCTTCGCGGCGCCGGGCGAGGCGATCGTGTTCTTCCTGATCACCCTGGCGCTCAACATCTGGGTGCTCTCGCGGGGCCTGGCCAAGGGGGTCGAGCTCGCGGCGAAGATCGGCATGCCGCTGCTGATCCTCTTCGGCGCCGTCCTCGCCGTGCGTGGCCTGTTCCTCACCACCGCCGACCCCGGCGTCGTCGAGTCGCCGCTCGTCGGTCTCAATTTCGTCTGGGAGCCGCAGCTGCACGGCCTGCTCAACCCGACGGTGTGGCTGGCCGCCGCCGGCCAGATCTTCTTCACCCTGTCGGTTGGCATGGGCTCGATCCAGTGTTACGCCTCCTACCTGCGGCGCGACGAGGACATCGCCTTGAACGCCGCCTCGGCAGGCTGGATGAACGAACTCGTCGAGGTGGTCCTTGGCGGCACTATCCTGATCCCGATCGCCACCGCCTACCTCGGCCTCGCGGCGGTGCAGGGCGCGACGGCGGGTGGCAGCGGCTTCGCCCTCGGCTTCCTCACGCTGCCCAAGCTGTTCGTCAATTGGGGCTGGTTCGGCCCGGTGGCGGGCGCCCTGTGGTTCGGCCTGCTGTTCTTCGCCGGGATCACCTCGTCGCTGGCGATGGGCCAGCCGGTGATGTCCTTTTTCCAGGACGAGTACAAGACCTCGCGCCAGCGTTCCGCGATCTACTTCGGCCTCGGCACTCTGGCCCTCGGCCTGGTCTGCGTCTGGCTCTACCCGGGCGGGTCGTTCGACGAGTTCGACTTCTGGACGGGCACCTTCATGCTGGTGCTCTTTGCCGTTGCCGAAATCCTCATCTTCTCGTTGGTCTTCGGCATGGATCGGGGCTGGGAGGAGATCACGCGAGGCGCCGACATCGTGGTGCCGCGGGTCTTCCGCTTCGCCATCCAGTACGTGACGCCGCTCTTCATCAGCGTCGTCTTCCTGGCCGCCCTGGTCAAGCCGGCCGCCGGCGACTGGGGTGGCGCGTGGAACGCTCTGGTCAGTGGCGGCGGGTGGCCGTTCGCCGCTGACTCGGTGATCGGTAAGATCCTGCACACCGGCGCCGCCGATCGTTCCTGGTTCGTGAACGGCAAGCCGACCACCATCCTGGTGCAAGATGGCACCCGGCTGTTACTGCTGGCAGTCTTCCTGGGTTTCGGCCTGCTGGTGCGCCACGCCTGGCAGCGCCGCCGACACGCCCCGGCTGCGGCGGAGGGCAACCGATGACCAACGCGGCGTGGATGATGCTGGTGGTCACCTGGTCGGTGATCGTCTACTTCTGCGGACGTTTCTTCATCAAGGTGCTGCGGACGCCAACGCTGCACCGCGCCGACGATCACCGTCCCGAGATCTTCGCCAAGGACGCCTGACGGGCACCACAGTACCCGAGTGCGCTACCGCGCCCGGCGGGCGCGGACGATCTCGCTACCGCGCCCGACGGGCGCGGACAATTTCAAACACCGCCGGCAGGACCGAGACGAAGACGATCCCGAGCACCACCAGCGAGAAGTTGTCGCGGACGACCGGCAGGTTGCCGAACAGGTAGCCGGCGACGGTACAGATCATCACCCAGGCGACGCCACCCACCACGTTGTAGGCCATGAAACGGCCATAGCGCATGGTGCCCAGCCCGGCGACGAAGGGCGCCATGGTGCGCACGATCGGCACGAAGCGGGCGATGACGATGGTCTTCGCTCCGTAGCGCTCGAAGAACTGGTGGGTGCGCTCGAGGTGCTCCGGTCTGACCAGTCGCAGTCGGTGACCGCCGGTCAGCCGCGGGCCCAGGAAGTGGCCGACCCAGTAGTTGACGGTGTCGCCGAGGATGGCCGCCACCGTCAGCAGGAGGATGGTGAGCGGCAGCTGCAGGGCGCCGGTGGCGGCAAAGGCGCCGGCGGCAAACAGCAGCGAGTCGCCAGGCAGGAACGGCGTCACCACCAGGCCCGTCTCACAGAAGACGATGGCGAACAGGATGGCGTAGGTCCAGGCGCCGTAGCTCGCGATGAGCTCCTGGAGGTGCTTGTCCAGGTGCAGGATGAAGTCGATCAGGAAGTGCACGAGTTCCATGGCGCGTCTCGTCGGGGTGGCGCGCCGCCGGGGCGGCGATCAGGGAGCGGGAGAATCGGAGGAAGATGAGCCGTCGGGTCGAGCTGCCGCCCGTCGAGGCGGGCGGATGCTAGCACGCACCCTACGGCCTCACGGCGCGGTGGTCGCGGCGGCCCGCTGGTCGGCGTGCGCTCGGCCGCCGCGAGCCGCGGCCAGTCGTGCCCGCACCCAGGCGCCGACCGCGGTGATGGCGGCGTCGCCCTCGGGTAGGACCCGCGCCCACGCCTGCCAGCCGTGCACCATGCCTTCCCAGACCTCGAGCGTGACGTCGACACCGTGGGTGCGAGCCCGCTCG
>CXWL01019194.1_pt1 | contig 38654 bp, 26 predicted proteins | sample 590931 | NCBI WGS metagenome assembly CXWL01 (sample SAMEA3498368, study PRJEB10139) | groundwater metagenome | biome: water well; material: biofilm material | place: Germany | collected 2015-04-27 | reverse complement strand
GGCGGGGATGAAGTGTTGGTTGCAAGTTGCTGATTTGATTGAGATACTTCCCCGGTGCAAGTCAAGCCGACGAGCGTGTTGCCGGTTAACCCAGCCGATGCTGGGCTGGCGCAGCTTCCGCAGACCGTGCCCGAGTGCCACGCCGTCATCGCTCAGTTGATCGAACGCGTGAAGCTGCTCGAAGAGCGCGTCAATCTGGATTCCAACAACTCCTCCAAGCCACCGTCTTCGAACGGGCCCGGCAAGCTGAGTCGAGTGCAACGCCGCGCCAGCGATCGCAAGCGCGGCGCGCAGCCCGGCCACAAGGGCCACACCCGCGCCATGTTGGACGAGAGCGAAGTTGATCGTCTGGTGGACTGCAAGCCCGAGGCGGTTTGTGAGTGTGGCGGCCAGGTCGAGTTGACCGGCCAGGCGCAGCGCCATCAGGTCTTCGAGGTTCCGCCGATGCGCGCGCAGGTCGATGAGTACCGCATCTACAGCGGACACTGCGCAGGCTGCGGCAAGCCGCATGCGGGCGTTCTGCCGGCCGGCGTGCCCAGGGGTCAACTGGGGCCACGCGCACTGTCGTTGGTGGGCGTGTTGGGCACGCGGTATCACCTCACGCAGCGCAAGATTCGCAATCTGCTGGATCAGTTGATGGGCTTGAGTTTCAGCGTAGGCGCCATCTCGCAGGCCCACGGCAAGGTGGCCCAGGCGTTGAATGCGCCGGTGGCTGAAGCGGCGGCTTCGCTGTGCCGCGCCGATGCGCTGTGGATGGACGAGACGCACTACCCGCGCGAGGGCATCAATAACTGGGTCTGGGCGGCGGTGCAGCCTCTGCTGGCGGTGTTCGCCATCTATCCGTCGCGGGCGCGCTACGGGAACCTGGACTTCATCGGCGAGAAGTGCACCGCAACGGTGACGACGGACCGGTATGCCGGCTATGCGTTCATCGACAACGAGCGCCGGCAAATCTGCTGGGCCCATTTGCTGCGCGACCTCAATCGGATCGGGCAGCGTCAAGGTCTGGCCGGGCGTATCGGGCGCAAGTTGCTCGGGCTGGGCCTGGTCATGTTCCGCAGGCGCGACAAGGGTCAACTCATCGGCCACAAACTCGATGGGCTGAAGCGGCGCATGCAAGCGGCGCTGGAGCGTGGCGCGCAGCAGCAGCAATGCAGCCGCACGGCCAACACCTGCGCCAACATCCTCAAGCTGTGGCCCGCGCTGTGGACGTTCACGACGAATCCGCGCTTGGCGCCGACCAACAATGCCGCCGAGCAGGCGTTGCGCAGCATCGTGCTCAAGCGAAAAATCTCCGGGCCGACACGGTCGCTGCGCGGCGACCAGTTCCTGTCGCGCGGCTTCAGCGTTCACGAGACCTGTCTGCGCCAAGGTCGCGATCTGTGGGACTTCATGCACAGCGCGGTTCACGCGTTCATCGCCAACACCGTGCCGCCGAGCTTGATGCCTCGCGCCGATCGTGTGGCTGGCGTGCCGAGCGGCTGAAGGAAAAACCGAACGGGCAGCGGCGCAGACGCAAGCCCTACATGCACCATGGCCACGGCCCCGAGGGCAGTACTACCCCGTGAACACGTACAAGCTGCGCAGGCGCCTGGAAGCACAGAGGTCGGAGGATCAACACCATCGGACCGGCCATGGGAGGCCCGATCCGTCAAGCGGCGTCAAACGCCGCCTGCAGCCACTCGATGTGTTCACCGTCTATGGCCAGCACATCAAAGCGGCAGGGCGGCGGTGTGGCCAGCCGCAGCAAGTAATGCTGCGCCGCGCGCACCACGCGCTGCTGTTTGGTGGTGGTGACGCTGGCGGCCGCGCCGCCGTGGCTGCGGTTGCCGCGCTGCCGCACTTCCACGAACACCAGCGTGCCGTCGCGGCTGCGCATGATGAGGTCGATCTCGCCGCCCCGGGCGCGTGGCCCCAGCGCGACCCGATAATTGCGCTCCACCAGCGTCAGGCCACGTGCTTGCAGCCAGGCCAGGGCGCGTGCCTCGGCGGCGTCTCCACGGTCCTTGGTGCTGGGCGCACCGGCCTGCCCTTTGAACATCGACCCCTCCTTGCTGCAACGTGCGGCGGCCTCGGCGGCCGGCCACCAGCGCCATGCCGCCGGCACACTCTACGTGGTGGCCACACCCATAGGCAATTTGGCCGATTTGACACTGCGCGCCATCCACGTGCTGGGCCGCGTGGATGCCGTGGCTTGTGAAGACACACGCGTGACGGGGCAACTGCTCAGCCACCTGGGCCTGCAAAGGCCGCTGCTGGCGCTGCACGCGCACAACGAACATGAGGCCGCAGCCGCCGTGCTGTTGCGGCTGGCACGCGGTGAGTCCGTCGCCTGCGTCAGTGATGCCGGCACGCCCGCCGTGTCAGACCCCGGCGCCGTGCTGGTGTCCGCTGCCGCTGCGGCCGGCCACACCGTGGTGCCGTTGCCCGGGCCCAGCAGCGCGCTGGCCGCACTCAGCGTTGCAGGTGACGCCCAACGCGACGGCCGCGCCAGCGGCTTCATCTTTGTGGGCTTTGTGCCGGCCAAGGGCGGCGAGCGGCGCGAGGCGTTGCAAGCGGTGTTGGCCGAGCGCCGCACGCAAGTGCTGTTTGAAGCGCCGCACCGCATAACCGCATTGCTGGCCGCGCTGGCCGAAGGCGCACCCACACGCACGGTGACGCTGTGCCGCGAGCTGACCAAGCAGTTCGAGACCATCGCCACCATGCCCGCACATGCGCTGCCCGGATGGCTGGCCGCCGACGCCAACCGCGAGCGCGGCGAGTTTGTGCTGGTACTGCACGCGCTGCCAGCGCCCGTGGCCGAAGAAGGCGCGCTGCCTGAATCGGCCGTCAGAACGCTGTTGGTGCTGCTGCGTGAGTTGCCGCTCAAGCAGGCCGTGTCGCTGGCGGCTGAGTTGAGCGGCGCACCACGCAATGCGCTGTACCAGCGGGCCTTGGCACAAAAACAAGGCGGGCCGGACTCCCCTTGAGGCACCTGGCCCGCCGGCCGGGGGCTGTGCCTGGCTGCTCGCAGGCGTCCAGGGCCTTTGGCAGCCACTCACGGCCACGCAGGTGGCAGTTCGGCCTTACTTGCCCGCAGCCGGCGCGCTGGCCGGGCGGGTTTGGTGGTCGTGTTTTTGCTGGCGGATGTTCTGGCTCGTGTTGTCCTGCATCTTGTGCAGGCGCTTGCGCTCTTGCGGCGTCACGGTGCCGTCGGCCTTGGCCTTGGTTTCGGCGCGCGCCACGGCCTTTTGCTGGTGGTTCAAGCGGTGCGCTTCACGCTGGGTGAGTTGGCCGCTGGCCTTGCCTTGTTCAATGCGCTGGGCCTGATTTTCCTGGCGCTGGTCCACACGCGGCGTGGCAGCCGAAGCGGCCGGGGCTGCAGCTTGCGCAAACACGGTGGCTGAACACAGCGCCAGCAGGCTGGCGGACACGGCGGTGAGAGTGGTGCGGAGTTTCATGCGGGGCTTCCTTGGGTTTGACCGGCGCGGGTTGGCTTGCGATGGATGCGCCGTGCCTTCACAACGCGGGCCGGGCCGGCCGCGAGCACCGGCCCTTGTCAAGCGCGGGTAAAGAACTGCGAACCGCGCTGCTTGCACCCCCCACTCCTACAATCGCCGCCTCTTTGCCGCAGCCCAAGGCCCGCCTTCCATGATCACCCGCGAACCCACGATCGAACGCCTGGCCATTGCACACGCGCTGATGCTGGAACCCTTTGGTCTCACCGAAGCCAGCATCGCGCAAGCCCTGGCCACCATCCGTGAACACCGTGTGGACGACGCCGATCTGTACTTCCAGACCACACGGCACGAAGGCTGGAGCCTGGAAGAGGGCATCGTCAAGAGCGGCAGCTTCAGCATCGACCAGGGTGTGGGCGTGCGCGCCGTGGCGGGCGAAAAAACCGCGTTTGCCTACTCCGACGACTTGAGCGTGGAGTCGCTGCTGGACGCTGCGCGCACCGTGCGCACCATAGCCGCTGCCGGCCAGAACAAGCGCATCAAGATAGACCGCAAGCCGCGTATTGCCACCAGCCGTGTGCTGTATGCACCCACCGACCCCATCACCACGCTAGACAGCGCGCAGAAGGTGGCGCTGCTGGAACGCGTGGAAAAAGTGGCACGCGCCAAGGACCCGCGAGTGGTGCAGGTGATGGCCAGCGTGGGCGCTGAATATGACGTGGTGCTGGTGGCGCGTGCCGACGGCACACGCGCCGCTGATGTGCGCCCCCTGGTGCGCCTGAACGTGACTGTGATCGCCGAGCAGACCATCGCCGGTACGGTGCGCCGTGAAGTGGGCAGCAGCGGTGGCGGCGGGCGTTTTGGCCTCGGCTACTTTCAAGATGCCATGCTGCAGAGCTACGTGGACGAGGCCGTGGGCACCGCGCTCACCAACCTCGACAGCCGCCCCGCACCGGCCGGTGAGATGGCCGTGGTGCTGGGCCCGGGCTGGCCCGGTGTGCTGCTGCACGAAGCCGTGGGCCACGGGCTTGAAGGTGACTTCAACCGCAAGGGCAGTTCCACCTTTGCCGGCCGCATTGGCCAGCGTGTGGCCGCCAAGGGCGTGACGGTGTTGGACGACGGCACCATGCCTGACCGCCGCGGTTCACTGAACGTGGACGACGAAGGCCACGCCACTCAGCGCAATGTGCTCATTGAAGACGGCATCTTGCGGGGTTACCTGCAGGACAGCCTCAACGCACGTCTGATGGGCGTCAAGCCCACTGGCAACGGCCGGCGTGAAAGTTATGCCAACGTGCCCATGCCACGCATGACCAACACCTACATGCTGGCCGGCACACGCACGCCACAAGAGATTCTGGCCAGCATCAAACGCGGCATTTATGCCACGCACTTTGGCGGTGGGCAGGTGGACATCACCAGCGGCAAGTTTGTGTTCTCGGCGAGCCAGGCTTTCTGGGTCGAAAACGGCAAGATCCAGTACCCGGTGAAAGGCGCCACCCTGGTGGGCAACGGCCCCGAAGCCATGAACCGCGTCAGCATGATCGGCAACGACCTGGCGCTGGACGCCGGCGTGGGCGTGTGTGGCAAAGAAGGCCAGAGCGTGCCCGTGGGCGTGGGCCAGCCCACGCTGCGCATTGACCGGCTCACGGTCGGCGGAACGGCCTGACCCAGCGGTGAGCGCATGATGACCGCGCTGCCCGCCGCCACCGTGACACTGGCCGACATCCAGGCCGCCGCCACAAGGCGNNCTCAACAAGCTGGCCACGCTGGTGGCCAGCGGTGAACCCATCAAGGGTGTCATCGCGGCCTCGGCCGGCAACCACGCCCAAGGCGTGGCGCACCACGCGCAGCGCCTTTACCTGCGCGCAGTGATCGTGATGCCGCAGACCACCCCCACGGTAAAGGTAGAGCGCACACGCGGCTTTGGCGCCGAAGTGCTGCTGCACGGTGACACCTTTGACGAAGCGCGTGGGCGCGCGCTGGTGCTGGCCGCCGAGCAAGGCCTCACCTTCGTGCATCCGTTCGACGACCTGGCCGTGATCGCCGGCCAGGGCACCATAGGCATCGAGATGCTGCGCGCCCAGCCCGATCTGGACACGCTGGTCATCGCCGTGGGTGGCGGTGGGCTCATCAGCGGCATTGCCACCGCCGTGCGTGCGCTCAAGCCGGGTGTGGAGATCATCGGCGTGCAGACCAGCCGCTTCCCGGCCATGGTCAACACCATCAAGGGCACGGCGCATGCGCAGGGCGCCAGCACCATTGCTGAAGGCATCGCGGTGGGCCAGCCCGGGCAGATCACGCGCGAGCTGATCCGCCAGCGTGTGGACGACCTGGTGTTGGTGGACGAAGGCGACATCGAGCAGGCCATCGTGATGCTGCTCGAAATTGAAAAGACACTGGTCGAAGGCGCAGGCGCGGCCGGGCTTGCCGCGCTGCTGAAGGACCCCGCGCGCTACGCCGGCAAGAAGGTGGGCCTGGTGCTGTGCGGCGGCAATATTGACCCGCTGCTGCTGGCCGCCATTCTTGAGCGCGGCATGGTGCGCGCCGGCCGGCTGGCGCGCATCAAGGTCAACGCGCGCGACACCCCTGGCGTGCTGGCGCGCATCACCACCGTGGTGGCCGAGGCCGGTGCCAACATCGACGAAGTGCACCACCAGCGCGCGTTTTCCACGCTGTCGGCGCAGAGCGTGGAGGTGGAGCTGGTGCTGCAGACCCGCAACCCGGCGCACGTGCAAGAGGTGGTGGCGCGGCTCGCGGCGGCGGGGTTTGATGCCCGCGCCTACTGAACTCGGGCGCTGCGGCCACTGTCAGCAACCCGTCATGCCCTGCTTGCTACATTCCCGCCCCATGCGCACGGCATCGTTTTTCTTTACGTATTTTTGGTTCTCGCACCGCTCGGCGGCTGGAGAGGCAAACGCGTAAGTCAAGCGAACGCCCCGCACCCAGACAAACCGCCGGCAACCCCGGCGGTTTTTTCTTGCCCGCAGTTTGTCCACAGAAAGACCGTCATGAGCTCCAAGCCCCTTGCACCCGCGGCCCACACCGACGAACGCCTGGCGCTGTCTGAAAAGACCAGCCAGACCGACGACCAGCGCATCCGCGACGTGACGCCGCTGCCGCCGCCCGAGCACCTGATCCGCTTCTTTCCCATCGCCGGCACGCCGGTGGAGACGCTGATTGCGGGCACGCGCACGGCCATCCGCAAGATCATGCAGGGCGACGATGACCGGCTGCTGGTGATCATCAGCCCGTGCTCCATCCACGACCCGGCCGCCGCTCTTGAATACGCACGCAAACTCAGGGCCGAACGCAGCCAACACGCGGGCGAGCTGGAGATCGTGATGCGCGTGTACTTTGAGAAACCCCGCACCACCGTGGGCTGGAAGGGCCTCATCAACGACCCCTACCTGGACGAGAGCTACCGCATCCACGAAGGCCTGCGCATCGCGCGCCAGCTGCTGGTGGACATCAGCCGCATCGGCGTGCCGGCGGGCAGCGAGTTTCTGGACGTGATCAGCCCGCAGTACATCGGTGACCTCATCGCCTGGGGCGCCATCGGTGCGCGCACGACTGAATCGCAGGTGCACCGCGAGCTGGCCAGCGGCCTGAGCGCGCCTGTGGGCTTCAAGAACGGCACCGACGGCAACATCAAAATTGCCACCGACGCCATCCAGGCCGCCGCGCGCCCGCACCACTTTTTGTCGGTGCACAAAAACGGCCAGGTGGCGATTGTGCAAACGCGTGGCAACAAGGACTGCCACGTCATTCTGCGCGGCGGCAAGACACCCAACTACGACGCCGCCAGCGTGGCCGCCGCCTGCAAGGAGATCGAGGCCAACAAGCTGCCGTGCAAGTTGATGATCGACGCCAGCCACGCCAACAGCAGCAAGCAGCACCAGCGCCAGATCGACGTCATGCAAGACGTGGGTGGGCAACTCGCCGCGGGCAACCGCTGCATCTTTGGTGTGATGGTGGAGAGCCACCTGGTGGATGGCGCGCAAAAATTCACCCCCGGCAAAGACGACCCCACCGCGCTGGCCTACGGCAAGAGCATCACCGACGCCTGCATAGGCTGGGACGACAGCGTGGGCGTGCTGGCCACGCTGGCTGCGGCCGTGAAGGCACGGCGCGCCTTGGCGGCCTGACCCGGGCAGGCAGCGCCGCGCCGCCTGGCGGAGCTTCAGCCCAGCAGTAGCTGCAGGCTGCGCTCCCAGCAGTGGGTCAGCGCGTCAACGCTGTCGAGCAGCGCTTCGCCACGGTGCACCAGCGCCGTGGTGTCGTCCGTTTGAAGCGCCTGGCCCATGTCGCGCCAGCGCTCTGTGGCCAGCAGGTGCGCTGCAGTGATCTCGCTGGAGCCCAGCGGCAGAAGCGCAAGCTCGCGCAAGGTGTCGCCAAAGCTCGCCATCAGGGCCGGTGCCTCTGACGTGTCGGCGGAGGCCATGCCCAGCCGCGCCAACAGCCCCAGCTTCACCAGGCGCTGCGCCCGCATGCGTTGCCGGCCACACAGGTTGACGACACGCAGCATCGGGCTGCTGCCCACGGCCTGCAAGGCGCCAGTCAGCAGCTCGGCGCTGGCCAGTGCGGCCTGCGCTGCAGTGTCAGCGGCCGCCAGGAGCTGCAGGTCCAACCGCTGGTCCAGGCATGACTTCAGCGCCTGCCAGTCGGCATCGGCCTGGGCCAGTGCCTGACGTGCGCTGGCCAGCAGGGGCAGGCGCGCCAAACCGTCCAGGATGTCGCGCGCCCGCTTCAGCGCTTCTTGCTGAACCTTGCGTGCCGCAGGCGGGTCGATGCGCACCAGCCTTTGGGCCGCAGCGGCAATGCAGCGCTGCGACAACCAGCGCAGTTGGCCCGCACGGTTCACCGCTTCGGCACCGCCAGCGGCATCCACCACGGTGCGCGCCACGTCGGCCAGCGGCAGGCGTGTGTGCATGGCGCCGCTGCGCAAAAGGGCGAATGCCTCGCCTTCGGTCATGCCCTGGGCCGCCATCAACAAGCCCTTGGCGCGCGCCACCAGGCTCTGTTCCTTCAACTGCTCTTGCAGATGGGAGATGCGCTGCTGGTGCACTTGGCTGCGTCCATGCGCCGCCTGGGCGAAGGCCAGCAGCTGCGCCCAGTCGGCAGCGGCCAGGCTGGCTTGCCAGAGGTGCACCCCGCTGTCGGTCAGGTGCATGGCCAGTTTGGCCACGTCGGCCAGGCCCGCACGCCCCACGGCGATGACGGGACCATCCCACTCTCCGGGCAGCTCCTGGGCGCAATCGCCACCCGCAGCCGTGAAGGTGGGCAGACCCAAAATGACCGCCTGTGGTGCATCTGCATTGCTGCAATGCGTCAATTCGGTGCAGGCGTCGATTTGCCGGGCCACGACGCAAGCCTCGCGCAAGGCCGCCAGGAGCGGCGTGGCGGTGTCGCCGTGGGCGCATACGGCGACCCAGGCTTTGGAGGCGGTTTCCGGGTTCACACGCGCACTGTATCGGAGCGCACCTGCACCACCCTGCTGCTGCGGCCTGCACGCTGGCCCGGCTCTTGCTCAAGTCCCGTTGTGGCGCATCGACGCGCCGCCCGCGTGAAGCGCCGTGCAAGGCGCCTGTCTCACGCACACACCACCTCTTCGGCTGGTGCATCACCCCAATTTGCCAAGCCACTGCCGCGCCGGCCTCTTGTGCGCGGCGCTGGCCACCGTTGCTGCGGAGTCTGATCAATGAAAAAACTGAAGCTCGTGATGGTCGGCAACGGCATGGCCGGTGTGCGCACGCTCGAAGAGCTGCTGAGGATCGCACCCCACCTGTATGACATCACCGTCTTCGGCGCCGAGCCGCACCCCAACTACAACCGCATTCTGCTGAGCCCGGTGCTGGCGGGCGAGCAGACGATCGAGCAGATCATCCTCAACCCGCTGGCCTGGTATGCCGAGCACGGCATCACCCTGCACCTTGGCAAGACGGTGGCCACCATCGACCGCATCCGGCGCCGTGTGGTGGCCGAAGACGGCACAGAGGTGGCCTACGACAGGCTGCTCGTCGCCACCGGCTCCAATCCCATCATCCTGCCGGTGCCCGGCAAGGACCTGGCGGGTGTGATCGCCTACCGCGACATTGCCGACACCCAGACCATGATCGAGGCGGCCAAGACACACCGCCATGCGGTGGTCATCGGCGGCGGGCTGCTGGGCCTGGAAGCGGCCAACGGCCTGATGCGGCGTGGCATGCAGGTCAGCGTGGTGCATGTGATGGCGTCACTGATGGAGCGCCAGCTCGACGACACCGCCGGCCAGATGCTGCAGCAGTCGCTGGCAGAGCGCGGGCTGACGTTCGAGATGGGCGCACACACCGCCGCGCTGCTGGGCAACGAGGCCGGCCGCGTGCGTGCGCTGCAGTTCAAGGACGGCCGTGAGATCCCCGCCGACCTCGTGGTGATGGCCGTCGGCATCCGCCCCAACACCGCGCTGGCCGAGCGCGCGGGCCTGCTCGTCAACCGGGGCATCGTCGTCAACGACACCATGCAGACCGTGACCGACCCACGTGTCTATTCGGTGGGTGAATGTGCTGCGCACCGCGGCATTGCCTACGGTCTGGTGGCGCCGCTGTTTGAGCAGGGCAAGGTCTGCGCCACGCACCTGGCGCAGTTTGGCATTGGCCGCTACACGGGCAGCCAGACCAGCACCAAGCTCAAGGTCACCGGCATCGACCTGTTCTCGGCCGGCAACTTCAGTGGCGGCCCGGGCACCGAGCAGATCGTGATGTCTGACCCGCGCGCCGGCATCTACAAAAAGCTGGTCATCCAGGACGACAAACTGGTGGGCGCCTGCCTGTACGGCGACACCGTGGACGGCAGCTGGTACTTCAAGCTGCTGCGCGAGGGCCGCAAGATTGCCGACATCCGCAGCAAGCTGCTGCTGGGCGAAAGCAACATCGGTGACGCCGGGCACCAGGGCCACAGCCGCGCGGCGTCGCTGCTCGACAGCGACGAAGTCTGCGGCTGCAACGGCGTCACCAAGGGCACCATCTGCAAGGCCATCAAGACCCAGGGCCTGTTCACGCTGGAAGAGGTGCGCAAGCACACCAAGGCCAGCGCCAGCTGCGGCTCGTGCACCGGCCTGGTGGAGCAGTTGCTGATGGTCACCGCCGGNNCTGACGCGCATGGACACGGTGTTCACCACCCTGAACTGGCGCACACCCAATGGCTGCGCCACCTGCCGCCCGGCCGTCAACTACTACCTCATCAGCAGTTGGCCCAAAGAGGCCAAGGACGACCCGCAAAGCCGCTACATCAACGAGCGCAGCCACGCCAACATCCAGAAAGACGGCAGCTACAGCGTGATTCCGCGCATGTGGGGCGGCGAGACCACGGCCGCTGAGCTGCGCCGCATTGCCGACGCGGTGGACAAGTACAAGATCCCCACCGTCAAGGTCACCGGCGGCCAGCGCATTGACTTGCTGGGTGTGAAGAAGGAAGACCTGGTCAATGTCTGGAAGGACATCGGCATGCCCAGCGGGCACGCCTACGCCAAGGCGCTGCGCACCGTCAAGACCTGCGTGGGCAGCGAGTGGTGCCGCATGGGCACGCAAGACAGCACCCAGATGGGCAAGGACCTGGAGCGCGCCATGTGGCGCATGTACGCGCCGCACAAGGTCAAGTTTGCCGTCAGCGGCTGCCCGCGCAACTGCGCCGAAGCCGGCATCAAGGACGTGGGCATCATCGGTGTCGATTCGGGCTGGGAGATGGTCATTGCCGGCAACGGCGGCATCAAGACCGAGGTGGCGCACTTCTTCACCAAACTCAAGACCGCCGCCGAAGTGCTGGAGTACACCGGCGCCTTCTGCCAGCTCTACCGCAAAGAGGGCTGGTACCTGGAGCGCACGGTGCACTACGTCAGCCGCGTGGGCCTGGACTACGTCAAGAAACGCATCCTCGAAGACGCCGCCGGCCGCCAGGCGCTGTGGGCCGAGCTGCAGGCCGCGCTGGAGGGCGAGCCCGACCCCTGGTTCGAGCACGACAAGGCAGCGCTGGACACGCGGCAGTTTGTGCCCATCAAGGTCATCGCCTGACCGGCGCTTCCTGACAGCCGTTCACACCACTTTGCCCCCCCACACCTGGATCCCCATGAACGCCATGAGCCCCTGGACGCACATCTGCCACATTGACGACATCCCCGTGCTGGGATCACGCCGCGTCGAGCGCCCCAAGGGTGCGGCAGTGGCGCTCTTTCGCACTGCCACCGACACCGTGTTTGCCTTGCTCGACCGCTGCCCGCACAAGGGCGGCCCGCTGTCGCAGGGCATCGTGTTCGGTGAGCGTGTGGCCTGCCCGCTGCACAACTGGAGCATCGGCTTGTGCGACGGCACTGCGGCAGCGCCCGACGAAGGCTGCACGCCCCGGTTTGCTGTGCACGTGGTGGGCGGCCAGGTGCACCTGGACAGCACCGAGCTGGCCCAGCTGGGCACCGATCTGCCGCTGCCCGTGGCCGGGCCGGCCCGCCGCGGTCTGCCGGGCTGAAGCTTTCGACGCTGAACCCAGGCGCCCACCCATCCTTCCACTTGCACAGGAATCCAAATGTCCTACCTTGCCCCTTCAGAATTTGTCGCCAAGATGGTTGACGCTGGCGAATCCAAGCTGTTGATGTCCACCCGCGACACCTTGATCCGCTCCTACATGGCGGGCGCCATCCTGGCGCTGGCGGCGGCCTTTGCCGTCACTGTGTCGGTCAACACCGGCAGCCCGCTGGTGGGTGCGCTGCTGTTCCCGGTGGGCTTTTGCCTGCTGTACTTGCTGGGGTTCGATTTGCTCACCGGCGTGTTCACGCTCGCGCCGCTGGCGGTGATGGACAAGCGGCCCGGCGCCACCTGGCGCGGTGTCATGCGCAACTGGACGCTGGTTTTCTTCGGCAACTTTGCCGGCGCCATGACCGTGGCGCTGTTCATGGTCATCATCTTCACCTTTGGGTTCACCGAAGCGCCCAACGCGGTGGGGCAGAAGATAGGCGCCATTGGTGAAGGCCGCACGGTGGGTTATTCGGCGCACGGTGCCGCCGGCATGCTGACGCTGTTCATCCGCGCCGTGATGTGCAACTGGATGGTGTCCACGGGCGTGGTCGCGGCCATGATGTCCACGTCGGTGTCTGGCAAGGTCATCGCCATGTGGATGCCCATACTCGTGTTTTTCTACATGGGGTTTGAGCACTCCATCGTCAACATGTACCTCTTCCCCTCGGGCCTGATGCTGGGCGGCAAGTTCACCGTCATGGATTACCTGCTGTGGAACGAGATCCCCACCGTCATCGGCAACCTCGTCGGCGGCCTCACCTTTGTGGGCGCCACGCTTTACTCCACGCACTACAAGTCGGGGGCCAAGCGCCAGGCCTGAGAGGCTGCGAGTGCCACGACGCCCGATGAACCCCTCGCTGTGCATTGCCGTGGGTCAGCACTCCGAGGCTGGCCGCAAGGCCGTGAACCAGGACTTCCACGGTGCGGTGGTGCCCACGGGGACTTTGCTGGGCTCCAAAGGCGTGGCGCTGGCCCTGGCGGACGGCATCAGCAGCAGTGCGGTCAGCCAGGTGGCCAGTGCAGCGGCCGTGCGTGGTTTTCTTGAAGACTACTTTCTGACCTCGGAGGCCTGGCCCGTGCGCCGTGCCGCGCAGCGGGTTTTGCAGGCCACCAACTCGTGGCTGCATGCCCAGACCCAGCGCGGTGACGGCCGCTTTGACAAGAACCGCGGCTACGTGTGCACCTTCAGCGCGCTGGTCTTCAAGGGCCGCGAGGCGCACTTGCTGCATGTGGGTGATGCACGCGTCTACCGGCTGCATGCACACGCGCTGGAGCAGCTCACCGAAGACCACCGCGTGCGTGTGTCCGACACCGAAAGCTACCTGGGCCGGGCGCTGGGCATGAGCCCCGCCGTGGAGATCGACTACCAGCACTGGGCCACCGAAGTCGGTGAGGTTTACGTGCTGGCCACCGACGGCGTGCATGAACACCTGGACGCTGCGGCCGTGCATGCGGCGCTGGCTGCACACCCCGCCGACCTGGACGCAGCGGCTGGCGCACTGGTGGCGCTGGCGCTGGCGCGCGGCAGCCAGGACAACCTCACCGTGCAGGTGGCGCGCATCGATGCGCTGCCCATTGAACAAGCCCACAGGCTGCTCCAGCACCGTGAGGGCCTGGCCCTGCCACCCGAGCTGCGCCCGCGCATGGTGTTTGACGGCTACACCATCGTGCGCGAACTGCAGTCCAGCGCGCGCAGCCACATCCACCTGGCCATTGACGACGCGAGCGGCCAGCACGTGGTGCTGAAGACCCCTTCGGTAGACCTGCGTGATGAGCCCGCCTACCTTGACCGCTTCATGCTTGAAGAGTGGGTGGCACGGCGCCTGGACAGCGCCCATGTGCTCAAGCCCTGCGCCAACGAGCGGCCGCGCCTGCACCTGTATGTGGCCATGGAATACATCGACGGCCAGACCCTGGCGCAGTGGATGGTGGACCACCCCAGGCCCGACATCGACGCCGTGCGCCGCATCGTGGAGCAAGTCGCCAAGGGCCTGCAAGCCTTTCACCGCAAGGAAATGCTGCACCAGGATCTGCGGCCCGAGAACATCATGATCGACCGCACCGGCACGGTGAAGATCATCGACTTCGGCGCGGTGCATGTGGCCGGGCTGGCTGAAGGCACACGCGAGCCGCATGCCGGCGCCATCGTCGGCTCACTGCAGTACACGGCGCCTGAGTACTTCACCGGAGAAGGCGGCACACCCCGGTCAGACCTGTTCGCTTTGGGTGTGCTGACCTACCAGATGCTGAGCGGCCAGTTGCCTTACGGCCTGCAGGTCCCCAGGGTTCGGGGTGGCAGCGATCTGCACAAACTGCAGTACGAGTCGGTGCGCACCAAGCGGCGCGAATTGCCGGTGTGGCTGGACTCGGTTCTGCGCCAGGCGCTGCACCCGCAGCCGGCCCGGCGCCACGAGGCCTTGTCGGCTTTTGTGCATGACTTGCAGCACCCGGCGCCCCACCACCTGCGCGCCCAGCGTGCACCCCTGATCGAACGCGACCCGGTTCGTTTCTGGCGCGGGCTGGCGCTGGTGCTGGGCTTGGTGGCGGTGGTGCTGGTGGGCAGACTGGCCAGCGGGCGCTGACAGAGCGCTGACAGGGCGTTGGAGCCGTCGCTTGCCCACCGTTGAGGCACCCGACCAGCGCCGCGTTGCTTAACGAACGCCGGGCGGTGCAGCCAGCGCATCGGCCAGCCGCCGCGCCGCCAGCAGCCGCGCCTGCGCCTCGCGGTCGTCGGGCTGGCTGACCAGCCACTGCCCCAGGTCGGCCAGTGCAGCCGCCACCGCCGCCTGGGCCTCGGCGCCCTGGCCCAGCGCCTGGTGCGNNGCAAGGCGCGGCCCCGGTGCATGGCAAAAATGCGGCGGCGCGTGGCCCAGGTGGGCACGCCCGGGTCCTGGGCCTCCAGCGCCTGCATGAGTTGCTCACCTCGGGCTGACATGGCCAGGGCCTCGTCCACCAGCCCGGCCTCCAGCAGCACCATGGTGCAGTTGCTGCGCTCGCCGGCGGTGCCTTCGCGGTAGGCCGTGTTGCCGGGCTGCAGCGCCAGCGCCTGCTCCCGGTAGGCCACCGCGCGGCGGCCTGCGGCGGCCGCCTCTTGCAGGCGGCCGAGTTTTTTCATCACGATCATCTGCGCGCCGGCCACGGTGCCCAGCTGGAAGGGCACATCACCATCACCCGGCTGGTCACGCGCCAGTTCGGCAAACACGGCTTCGGCCTCTGCAAAAGCCTCCAGCGCCTGCTGGGCGCGGCCCAGGCTGGGCAGCATCCAGGTGTCATTGGCCTGGCCGATGCCCACCAGCACAGAGCCGTATTCAAAACGCAGGCTGTGGTGGCCGGGAAAACGCCGCAGCACGGTCTGCAAGAAGCTGCGCATGCGCTGGCTGGTGTCCAGCGCGGCCTGCAATTCACCGCGCTGGTGCTGCATTTCGTGCCGGGCGCGCAGCGCGCGCGCCCACCAGATGAAGAAGTCGGGGTCGTCGCGGTGCGCGGGCTCGGCCTGCGCAAACAGTGCCAGCGCGCGCTCGGCATTGAGCAGCGACTCGTCGGGCTCGTCCAGCGTGGCGTCCAGCCCCGGCAGTTGCATGTCGGCCAGGCGCGAGCAGGCCTTGGCCAGCTCACCGGCCAGCTCAGCGTCACCCGGCGCGGTAATGCGCAAGCGCTCCAGGTAGGCGATGGTGTCGGTCAGCAAGTCGGCCTTCATGCGCAGGCCGCCGGGCAGGTAGGTGGCCATGTCCGCATAACGCATGAGGATGTCGCGCACCAGGCCACTGGTTTGCGCCAGGCGCGAGCGGGCTTCGTCACGCGCCTGCGCCGCCAGCCGCGCCTGCCAGGCCGACACACCCAGGCCAGTAGCCAGCGCCGCCAGGGCCAGCGCCGCCGCGGCGTCACGCGCCTGCCAGGCCGTGGCGCCCAGCGCGGCGGCCACGGCCAGCAGCGCCAGCAGCGACGCTGCCACCACACCCCGGTGCCGCCGCACAAAGCGCCCGGCCACGTAGGCCAGCGTGCGCGGCCGCGCCTGCACCGGCTGCCAGGCCAGCGCGGCACGCACGTCGGCGGACAGGGCGTCGACACTGGCGTAGCGGCCGGCCACGGTTTTGCTCAGGGCCTTGAGCACAATGGCGTCCAGGTCGCCCGCCAGTTGCCGGCGCGGCACACCGGGGTCACCGTCGGCGTCGGGCCTGGCCTGGCTGGGGCGGGTGGGCGCTTCGTCCAGCACGGCACGCATGGCGGCCTGGGCCGTGGTGGTGCCCAGGCCATAGGGCCGCACGCCGGTAACCAGCACGTGCAGCAGTACGCCCAGCGAGTAAACGTCGCTGGCCGTGGTCACGGGCTCACCACGCACTTGCTCGGGGCTGGCGTAGCCGGGGGTCAGCGGGCGCGGGGCATCGGGCGCGTCGGCTGCGTGGTCTAGCGCCTGCGCAATGCCAAAGTCGAGCAGCTTGACCTGGCCTTCGGCGGTGACCAGCACGTTGGCGGGCTTCAGATCCCGGTGCACCAGACCCTGGCGGTGCGCGTGGGCCACCGCGTCGGCCAGTTGCAGGAACAGGCCCAGCCGCGCGGCCAGCGGCAGGCCACGCGTGGCCGCATCCAGCGGCCGGCCGGCCACCGCCTCCATCACAAAGTAGGGCCGCTCGTCGGCGGTGCGGCCCGCGTCCAGCAGCCGTGCAATGTGCGGGTGGTTGAGCCGCGCCAGCAGGCGCTGCTCTTGTGCAAAGTGCGCCAGCAGCGCGGCGCTGTCGCGGCCGGTCTGCAGCACTTTGACGGCGACACGGGCCTCATAGGCGCCGTCGTCGCGTTGTGCTTCCCAGACCTCGCCCATGCCGCCGCTGCCCAGCAGCGCGGTGAGGCGCCATGGGCCCAGGTGCTCACCCCGGCGGTCCACGTCTTGCGGCTGCAGCGTGGCTGCCGTGCCCATAAAAGCCTGCGTTTGCTGTTCGGCCGCATCGTGCTGGGCCAGCAAGGCCCGCACCTCGGCTGCCAGCGCCGGCTCGGCCGCCCGCAGCGCCTGCTGCCGTGCCGCCGGCACCTGCGCCACCAGTTGCTCAAAGAGCGCCTTGACGGTGTCCCAGGGGACAGATGAATGCGCTGGGTGGGCCATGGCGGCGGGCATCGTAGTGCAGTGGTGGGGCTGGGTTGGCGGTGTGGCTGCAATCGGTCACGCCGACGGCAGGCTTGATGGCTTACGCGGCTTGCGGCGCCACCGGGGCTCAGCGAGGATGCGGGCATGAGCGCCCTACCGCCACCCAGCCCCGCCGCATCACCAGAGATTACCCACTGGCTGGCCCAGCTGGGCGCCAACCCGCAGGCAGCGCAAGAGGTCTACGGNNGTCTACGGCCAGCTGTACAGCGAGCTGCACCGCCTGGCGCGTGGCCACATGCGGCGCGAGGCACCCGGGCACACGCTGGGCGCCACGGCGCTGGTGCACGAGGCCTGGTTCAGGCTGTCAGAGCAGACACGCACGCAGTGGAACGACCGCGGCCACTTCATGGCCATGGCCAGCACCATGATGCGGCGCATCCTGGTGGACCACGCGGTGGCGCGCCGCGCCGCCAAGCGCGACGCCGCGCTGGAGCCGCTGAGCACCACGCTGCTGGACCGCCATGGTGCCGGCCTGGACCGCGACGTGGTGGCCGTGCATGAAGCCTTGCTGGCCTTTGAAGCCGTGGACCCACGCGCGGCCAAGGTGGTAGAGCTGAGGTTCTTTGGCGGGCTGGAGGTGGAAGAAATCGCCCAGGCCATGGGCATCTCCAGCGCCACCGTCAAACGCGACTGGACCCTGGCCCGCGCCTGGCTGCGGCGCGAGCTGGGTGGTGTGGGGATCTGAACGCGTCCCGGCCCCTGTCGGTGCCCGGCGTTCACGGAGAAAATAGCAAACCCTTGCCGGCCTGCAGCCCTCACCCCATCTGGCTCAGCAACGCGCTGTCATGCGGCGTCATGCGCCAGCTTGAAGGCACCCACCACCTGCACCAGTTGCTGCGCCTGTTGCCTGAGGCTTTCAGCCGCCGCCGCGCTTTCTTCCACCAGGGCTGCGTTCTGCTGCGTGGCGTGGTCCATCTGCGTCACGGCCTCGCCCACTTGCGACACGCCGGTACTCTGCTCGGTGCTGGCACTGCTGATTTCGGCCACCACGGCGGTGACGCGCTGAATGGCCGCCACCACCTCGGCCATGGTGGCACCGGCCTGATCGGCCAGCGCCGTGCCTTGCTCGACGCTTTCGACGCTGGTGGTGATGAGCTGCTTGATCTCGCGTGCGGCCTCGGCCGAACGCTGGGCCAGCAGGCGCACTTCACCAGCCACCACCGCAAAGCCGCGGCCTTGCTCGCCCGCACGCGCCGCTTCTACCGCCGCGTTGAGTGCCAGGATGTTGGTCTGGAAGGCAATGCCGTCTATGGTGCCGATGATGTCGGAGATCCTTCTGGAGCTGGCGTTGATGCCCTTCATGGTTTGCACCACCTGGCTCACCACGTCGCTGCCACGCTGGGCCACGCCGCTGGCGCCTTGGGCCAACTGGCTGGCCTGGCGGGCGTTGTCGGCAGTGCTGCGCACGGTGGAGCCCAGCTCGTCCATGGTGGCCGCCGTCTGCTCCAGCGCGGCGGCCTGCTGTTCGGTGCGGCTGGACAGGTCGAGGTTGCCTTGCGCAATTTCCGCACTCGCCGTGGCCACGCTTTCGGCGTTTTGCCGCACGCCGCTCACCACACCCGCCAGACTCTGGTTCATGGCCGCCAAGGCCTGCAGGAGTTGGGCGATCTCGTCCCGCCCACTGACCTGCACCTGGCTGCGCAAGTCACCCTGGGCCACGGCCTGGGCCAGGCGCAGCGCACTGCCCACGGCCGTGGTGGTGGTGTGCGTGGCCAGCCACATCACCCACACGGCAAAGGCGGCCAGTAGCGCCAGGCCTCCCAGCAGCAGCAGCAGCTGGTTGCGGGCGGTTTGCACCTGCTGCTGCAGGTTGGCGGCCATGAGTGTGAAGCCCGCGTCGATGAGCTTGAACTGCACGTCAATGATGCGTGTGCAGGCCGCAAAGTAGTCGCCAGCCGGGAACTTGAGCACCTCGGCACGCAAGATGTTGTCGTCCACCAGTTTGCGCGCCTCCACGGTGGCGGCCTGGGCGGCGGCCAGCGGCGCCGCCAGCGCCTTGCCCATGTCGGCGTTGTACTGGCCCGCCAACACCAGCAGCTTGTGGGCCTCGCGGCCGTGCTGCGTCAGCAAGCCGGCCATGGAGTCAAAGCGTGCGCGGTCTTCGGCCGAAGCTTCGCCACGCGTCAGCAGCGCCGAGCCGCGGGCGCGAATCTGGCCCAGGTCTTCGGTGATGCTGGGCAGTGTGCTCAGCACCGCTGCTTGCACGAAGTAGCCCGCCGGGTCGGCGTCGAGCACGATGCCGGCCACGTGTGTGATGTCTTCGAGCAGGCCCAGTTGTTCAGTGATCAGCGCCGTGTGGCGCACAAAGCTCTGCGGCGCACTGATGGACTGGTTGGCCGTCTCGCCGGCCAGCGCCCGCCATTCGGTGGCCACCTGGTTGGCGAGGGTCTTGAGCTTGGGGTCACCCAGGGCCGCAGCCGATGTCTGCACCTGCGTCAACGCACGGTCCACCTCGGCCTGTTTGGCCTGGCGCGCCACGCCCATGGCCGCGTTGCCGGCCAGCATGCCGGCCGACAGGCCGCGGTGCTGCTGTGTCAACTGCAGCAGGGTGAGCGCGTCGCGCGACGGCGCCATGCCGGCAAGCTCGCTCTGCGCGACACGCATCTTGTCCAGGTCGGCCTGCACCACCCAGATGCTGGGCACCACCAGCATCAAGACGGCAATGAACCCGATCAGCAGGAACTTGTGCGCGATGCGCAGGTTGCTGACAAAGGCCTTCATGGCCGCTGCTGCCCGGCGCAATGGGGCCACACAGGCGAGCACAACCTGGCCCGCATGAAAGGCACAGGCGCGCCACTGGCGAACCCGGGAACCGCAGTACACATGGTCTTTTCTCCCTCGGCTGAGCAAGTCGCGCACCGACCGCACGGCATGCCCGGGGCGCTTCAGCATGTACGGCAGCGGCGCGTCTTTTCATGAGCCCCGAAGGTGGCCTCGATTTGACCTGGCGCAAAGTCCTGCGCCGCGAGGGCCTGGGGTGTGCTCAGTGGGCGGCCAGTGCCCGCAGCGGCACGATCCACATCGCCAGCAAGGGCGGCGGGCCGTAGGCCGGCGGCGCGGCCTGCCACAGTGCCAGCGCCTCGCGCGCGGCCTGGCCGGCGGCGCTGGCGTTGCCGGCCTGGGCATGCGCCAGCGCGCCTTCACCCAAGGCCTGGGCGTGCAGCCAGCGGCGTGTCACGTTGTCGTCCAACGGCCCGCTTGGTTGCATGAGCTGCACCACCTCTTGCGACAGGTCCAGCGCACGCTGCGGCTGCGTGCTGCGCCAGGCGCGGGCCGCCCACAGCAGCAGCTCGGCACGCGCGCGGGCCAGCGCAAAGCTCTGGCCGTGCGCGGGCTTCAGGCCGGCCAGCAAGGCCTGCGCTTCGTCGCGCGCGGCGGCAGCCTCACCGGCGGCCAGGTGCAACTGCACACTGAGCACACCCAGCGCGATGATGCGTTTGGCGCCAGCCTGGTTGCCGTGGTCCATGGCCACCGCCTCGTGCGCCTGTGTCAGCGCGGCTTGCAGCATCTGCCGCGCCGGTCCATGCTGGCCTTGCAGCGACAGCACACCGGCCAGGTTGCCGCGCGTGTTGGAGCGCTGGTAGCGGAAGTCCATGTCGTCAGGGAAGCGCACCGCCATCAGGTCACGCAGCGCCAGTTGGCGCGCAAAGAGGGCCTCGGCTTCGGCCCACTGGCCCACGAGCAAGCGGCATTGCGCCTGCTCGCCCAGCGTGAAGGCCAGGCTGTCGGGGCCGTAGTTGTTGGCCGGGTCGGCCACCAGCGTGGTGTCGGCGGCGGCACGCGCACGGTCGGCACTTGCGCAGGCCTCGCGCCACAGGCCCAGTGTGGCGCCGGCCAGGTTGCTGCCCAAGAGCCGCGCATGCACGCCGTGCAGCGTAATGGCACTGGCCAGCGCCCAGCCGTCCTTGGCGTCACGCGCCAGGGCACGGTCCAGCAGCGGCAGGGCCTGGCGCAGCGCCGCGTCGGCCTGCGTCATGCGGCCGCTGCGTTGCCACAACTCACCCTTGCTCACGTGCATGCTGATGACGTTGGCCAGCGTTTGCGCCGAGGCGTCGGCACGCTGCGCATAACGTGGCGCCAGCGCCAGCGCCTTGTCCAGGTTGATCTCGGCCTGCTCGTGCTGGCCGGTGTTGATGGAGGTGTCCACCCCTTGCAGCCGCGCGATGCGGTAGTAGGTGTTGGCCAGCTCTTCGGCCAGTTGCGGGTCGGCTGTGGCGCCGTGGTCCAGGTTGTCCAGGAAGGCCGCCGCGTCCACCAGCAAGGCCTCACGCGCCTTGGTGGCGCCGGGCAGGTTTTCGATCTGGTCGTGGTACTTGAAGACCAGCTGGTTGGCCAGCTGGCGCACCTGTTTGAAGCGCTGCTGGGCCTCGGTGCGCTGGGCTTCTGCGACTTTGCGCTGCGCGTCGGCGATGGCGCGCTGTGCATCGGCCTCATGCGCCTGCCACACTGCCACCGTGGCGCCGCCCACCAAGCCCACCGCCGCCAGCGCCGCCACACCCACCAGCAAGGCGTTGCGGCGCACAAAGCGGCCCAGCAAATAGCGCCAGGTGGGCGCGCGTGCGCTCACCGGGTAGCCGGCCAGGTGGGCGCGCACGTCAGCCGCCAGCGCGTCCACGCTGGCGTAGCGGCGCGGCACTTCCTTGTCCAGCGCCTTGAGCAGGATCTTGTCGATGTCACCGCGCAGCCGCTTGCGTGTGGCCAGCCAGTGCGGGTCAGCCACCAGCGCGGGCGGCAGCGCGCTGGCGCGTGTGGGCTGCTCTTGCAGCACACACTGCGCGGCCTGCATCGGCGTGCTGGCACTGCGGCCGTAGGGGCGCTGGCCGGTGAGCATCACGTACAGCAGCACGCCCAGGCTGTACACGTCGGTGGCCGTGCTCACGGGCTCGCCGCGCACTTGCTCGGGGCTGGCGTAGTAGGGCGTGTAGGGGCGCTCGCCCACCTGGGTGAGCGAGGCGTCGGCGCCGAGCGGGTGGTCCAGCGGGTCCAGCGCCTTGGCAATGCCAAAGTCCAGCAGCTTGACCTGGCCTGCGGCCGTGACCAGCACGTTGCCGGGCTTCAAGTCGCGGTGCACCAGCAGGTTGCGGTGTGCATGCGCCACGGCGTCGGCCAGTTGCAAAAAGAGCCGCAGCCGTGTGTCCACACTGTGGCCTTCACAAGCCTTGTCGATGGCCTGGCCCTGCACGTGTTCCATCACAAAGTAGGGCAGGCCGTCAGCCGTGCGCCCTGCGTCAATCAGGTGCGCGATGTGCGGGTGCTGCAGCCGCGCCAGCGCCTGCTGCTCCTGCGCAAAACGCGCCAGCACGGCCACCGAGTCCATGCCGCGCTTGAGCACCTTGATGGCGGCCTGCCCGGCGTAGGCGCCGTCACCACGCTCGGCCAGCCACACGTCGCCCATGCCGCCCGTGCCCAGCCGGCTGGTGATGCGCCAGGGGCCCAGCATCTGCCCTTCAAGGGCCGGCTCGGGCGTGCCGTCGGGCCCGGCCAGGGCGTCCAGCGCGGCGGGCAACGAAAGGAAATTGCCGCTGTCTTCGTCAACCTCGTGCGCCAGCAGCGAGCGCACCTCGGCCACCAGGGCCGGGTCCAGCGTGGGCTCGGCCAGCAAGGCCTCGCGCTCGGGCGCGGGCAAGGCCAGCGCGCGCTCCAGGCAGTCGCGCACGCTCTGCCATCTGGGGGGGCTTGGGTTGGCGGGTGGCATGGTGCGGGCGCAAAGATCAGGCGCGCGGCGTCAGAACGCGCGGCCCAGCGTCAGGTAAGCCGTGGTGCCCCGCGCGCCGTCCAGCGCACGCGCCACGCCCAGGCGCAACTGCAGGCCCAGCGAATACAGCAGACGCGTTTCGGCCAGCAATTCCACGCCCACGCTGCGGTGCCAGGTGGCGGGCTTGTGGCCGGCGTCCCAGGCGCCGCCGATGTCGGCAAACACGGTGGCTGACAGGCGGTTGATGCCCACCGCCGGCACCATGAAGTGGCGGTCTACATCGGCCAGCGTGGTGCGCCATTCGATGCTGCCCACGCGCGCATGGCGGCCTTGCAGCGCACGCTCGTTGCCTTCGTAGCCCCGCAGCGACAGGCTGCGGCTGTTGACCACGTAGCCAATCTGCAGCGCTTCGTCGATGGCACCGCCCAGCTGGTAACGCTCGGTGCTGCCACTGGCGTGCACTTCAGTCGCGCGCACGGCCAGCACGCTGCGGCCCAAAGGCACAAAGGCGCGCAGGTCGCCACGCAACACGGCACCGCTGTAGACGGGCGTGTCGCCGTCGGCAAAGGGCTTGTAGCTTTCGTACTGCAGCGTGGTGCGCAGGCCGCGGTTCACGCCTTCGCTGGACCAGTTGCTGCCGCGTGTGTCGAAGTCCACGATGGCGGCCATGACCTTTTCGTCGCGGCGGCGTGCGGTGCTGCCGGCGCCAAGGTCCACACGGTCACTGCGGTCCACGGCCGCACCAAAGCCCAGCGTGACACGCTGCTGCAGCTTGGTGAAGGGCACCAGACTCAGCCATTGCAGCCGCGTGTTGCGGTCAAACACCGTGGTGTCTTCTTTGCCCTTGCTGCCGGTCCAGGCTTGCGCCGCCAAGGTGCGCGAAAGCGCCAGGCCGTGGCTGTCGGCAAACACGTATTCCAGCGCGCCGACCAGCTCTTTTTGCGACGTTTCCAGCATCGCGGTCAGCAGGTACTGGTGCCAGCCCAGCGCGTCGGCACCTGAGGTGCTGGCGCCGTAAGCCGTGAGGCCGCGGTCGGCCACGATGGCCGGGAACCACGAGCGCGGTGCCAGCGAACGCAGTGCCGAATAGGCCACGCCCGCACCCATCACCGGCGCCGTGTTCGCTGTGTTCGCCGCATCGGCCGCCAGCGCCGGCATGGCCGCGCCCGAGGCGTCGGCCGGCAACGTTTGCAGCGCGGTGGTGCTGGCCAGGCGGTGCAGCGCAAAACCTTGCGGCGTTATCACCACCGTGGCCAGCGCGCCATTGGCCGCCGTGCCACCGTGCGCCACCACCGAGGTGTGGCTGTGGGTGAGGCGCTTGAACTCACCGCCGGCCAGGCGCCACACGTTGTGCACACCGCCAACGGCTGCAATCACTTCCAGCCCCTGGCTGCCCTGGCGCAGGCCGTAGAGCGGTGCGTTGCGGCGCAGCAGAACACGTGGCACAGCACCGGGCTGGGCCAGGTCCAGCTCCAGCACACGCCAGTCGCCTTCGCTTCGCTGGATCAGGCTCAGGCGCTGGCCGTCGGCCGAGGCGGCCAGGTCGATGAGGTCGGTACCTTCTTCGGGTGTGTACAACACGGCCGGCTCAGTGCCCAGGGCCGAGTTCGCGGCCAGGCGCACCAGCCGTGTGTGCCCGCCTTCAAGCTGCAGCGCCACGATGGCCGGGCCGGCGTCCACCGCGCGACGCAGGTGGGCGCAAGCGGTGAGCGGCTGCAGCCGGTCGCCGTTCAGCCGGTACAGGTCATACGACAGGTACAGCGTGTTGCACACGTCGTACTGCGCCACCAGCACGCGGCCGTCGGCGGCCACGCTGATGCGGGCGTCGCCGTTGACATGGACCAGCGCCTGGCGTGTGCCGTCGGCATTGAGCCGCACCAGTTGCGTGGCGCCCACGCCGTCGTCCAGCACGGCCAGCAAGGCGCCGCCGGGCAGCGCCGCCACGCTGGGCACATTGAAGACAGGGCCCAGCACGCGCGGGCCCAGCGTTTCGGGCACGGCGCGCAGCGGCGCGGCGCGTTCGTCCACCTGCTGGGCCAGGTCGGCCAGGAACTCTTCCCACAGCGTGTCCATCATCTTGCCGGTGGCGCCCGACGGGTTGCTGTGCAGGCGCGGCACGATGTTGCCGCTGTACTGGTGGATCAGGGCCGCCGGTTTGTCGGCACCGTAGCGGCGCGCCAGAAAGTCATAGAAGTAGGCGCCGTACAGGTATTGCTTGCTCAGCGGCAGCGTGCGGCCGTCGGCGTTGATCTCACGCAGGCTCAAGAAGCCGCTGGCACGTTCGGCACGCAACCAGGCTTCAAAGAGCGGGCCCTTCAGCCGGCCACGGCCGGTGGCGGGGTCACTTTCAAGGTAGACGGCAATGCCTTCCGTGGCCCAGCCCGGCTGAAACAGGTTGGGCATGAACCAGGGCACACGGCCAAAGATGGTTTGCAGAACGCTGGGCACGCTGCGCACCTTGTCCAGGTGCACGGCGTGGGTGAATTCATGCACCAGCAGCAAGTCCAGCCAGGCGCTGTTGTCCAGCAACTGGCCTTCATCGGGCGGCGACAGGAAGACGCCGATCTTGTTGTAGGGCAGCGGGGTGGTAAAGCCGTTGGCGATGTCCAGCTCGGCGTAGAGCACGATCTCGGTGCGGCCACGCGGCTCCCAGGCCAGGGCTTGCGTGATGCGGCCGTACACACGCTCGGCGGCGCGCGCCACGGCGTCGGCCTGCGCACGCTGTGTGCTGCGGTAGTGCACACGGAAGTGCGCGCTGTCGGCGGTTTGCCAGTCCACACGCGGGTCGGCCAGCAATTGCGCCTGCGCCGGCACGGGCGCCAGGCTGCCGAGTGCGGCGCCCACCACCAGGCTGCAGGCCAGCGCCAGGCTGGCCCCGCTGCGGCGGCGAAGCGTGCAGGGCAAGGTGCGTGACAGGCCTGACAGGCGCGACAGGCGGCCGGACATGGGGCCGGACATGAGGCGGGGCATGGAATCTCCTCCTGGGCAGCCCGTGACTGGGCCTGGAGGTGGAGTTCTACCGCAGCGCATGGCGGCAAGGGCAGGGAGGCGGGGGCATGAGTGGCAAAAACCTGTATCTGCCTACGCCGCTTTGGGCGGTGCCAAGGCTCACGGTGTGAATTGGCTCACAGGCAAAGACGCCGTCTTGTGCAGAATGCGGGGGGCTGGTCCCAGCGCCCACCCTGGGCCGGCCCCACCCGATGCTGCAATCTGATGACCCGAACGAGGTCACGCTTTGGCTGCGCCAGCTTGGCGAGGCCAGCCCGCAGGCGTCTTCCCAACTGTTTGCGGTGCTCTACGACGAGCTGCGCCGCGTGGCCCGCAGCCACTTGCTTAAAGAAAACCCCGGCCACACGCTCAGCGCCACCGGCCTGGCGCACGAAGCGTGGTTCCGCATGGCCGAGCAGTCGCGCACGCACTGGCAAAACCGCAACCACTTTCTGGCCGTGGCCAGCACCATGATGCGGCGCATCCTGGTCAACCACGAACTGGCGCGCCGCGCCAACAAGCGCGACGCCGAGCTGGTGCCCGTCACCATGTCGGGCCTGGAGCAGATCGCCCTGCCGGCCGACCGCGACGTGGTGGCCGTGCACGAAGCCCTGCTGGCTTTTGAAGAAGTGGACAAACGCGCCGCCAAGGTGGTGGAGCTGCGCTTTTTTGGCGGCATGGAAAACGAAGAAGTGGCTGAAGCGCTGAGCATCAGCCTGGCCACCGTCAAACGCGACTGGGCCGTGGCACGCGCTTGGCTGCACCGCGAGCTGTCGGCCACGTGAGCGCATCTGGCCCGGCCAGCGCTGCGCCGCTGCGCTGGGCCATCGTCGGCCCGGGCCGCATCGCGCACCGTTTTGCCCAAGCCGTGCAAGGGTTGCCGCAGGCGCAACTGGTGGCCGTGACGGGCCGCAGCGCGCAACGGGCGCACCACTTTGCGCACTGCTGGCAAGTGCCAGGCCAGGCGGCCGTGCAGGTGGCGCCCGACCTGCCCACGCTGCTGGCGCGCAACGATGTGGACGCCGTCTACGTGGCCACACCGCATTCCCACCACGCCAGTGCCGTGGCCGCCGCGCTGCAGGCCGGCAAAGCCGTGTTGTGCGAAAAACCGCTGGTGCCGCACAGCGCCGCCGCGCTGCCGCTGGTGGCGCTGGCGCAAGCACGCGGCGTGTTCTTGATGGAAGCGGTATGGACACGCTTTTTGCCCATCTACGCCACCGTGCAGCAGTGGCTGCAGGCCGGCGCCATCGGGTCATTGCGCAGCGTGCATTCAAGCTTCTGCTTCAACGCGCCTTATGACGCCACAAGCCGCGTCTTCAACCCCGCGCTGGCCGGCGGCGCGCTGCTGGACATTGGCATCTACAACCTCACCGCATTGCGCTGGGTGCTGCAGGCGGTGCGTGGCCACTGCCCCGAGCCACATCGCTGGCACCTGCAAGGCCTGCTGGCGCCCACGGGCGTGGACCGCCGTGTGGCCGGGCTGCTGGCCTTTGAAGGCGATGTGACGGCAACGTTTGAATGCAGCCTGGATTCGCACTCGGCCAACGCGCTGCGCATTGAAGGCAGCGCCGGCCACATCCTGCTGCCGCACAACTTCTGGCAGGCTACACGCGCCGAACTGCAGGTGCATGGTCATCCGGCGCGGGTGGTGGATGCACCCTTTGCCATCAACGGCTTTGAAGGCGAGATTGCCGAGGCCACCCGCTGCATACACGCCGGGCTGGTTGAAAGCCCGGTGATGCCACACGCCGAGACACTGACCACACTGCGCTGGATGGACCACATCCGCGCCGAGCTGGGTGTGGTCTACCCTTTCGAGTAGGCGCGCCGCCGCGCCAGGCCCGCCACCGCAGCCAGGCCGGCGGCCATCAAAGCCCAGCTGCCAGGTTCGGGCACGGCCTGCGCCACGGCCAGGTGGTCCACCGTCCAGGCGTCGTAGATGCTGCCGTTGATCGACAGGCTGGTGATGGGCGCCGATGCACCGGTGACGTCAATGCGCAGGTAGCCCAGTTGCCCGCCGCTGTGGGCAAAGCCGGCAATCGACGTGCTGCTGACCACGGTGTTTCCGTTGATCGTGAACGCCGCTGCGTGCTGCATCTGCTGCAGGCTGAAGCCCACCTGGGTGGCGCCGCCGGCAAAGCCAAGGCTCACATCGCCCCAGGCACTGGTGCTGCTGTAGTTGGCCGAGCCGTTGTTGCCGGTATTGATGAGCACACGGCTGCCGTCCCAGTTGCCACCCCAGAAAGCGCCGCCAAACGGGTCATCGGTGTTGGGGTTGAAGGTGCGTGGCAGTGTGCCGGTGGGGCCGTAGCTGCCACTGGAGGAATTGCTGAGCTGCACCGTGAGGCCGCTGATGAGTGTGGTGTCTTCGAAGTCTTCGACCACCACACTGGTGGCCAGGCCCAGCGCAGCGTCGCTGGCGCCCCACTGCGCCGCAGGGATGAAGGTGAAGGTGTAGGCCGCTTGCGCGCCCGGCGTCAGGCACAAGGCCAGGGCCAATGCGCTCAGCGTCGGCAGAACGGGGCGGGTGGAGGTGAGCATGGGGTGACTCCGTTGGCTATGCCGTCTACCGCAGACGACTTCACCCCGTCCTACGCCGCAGCAGCCATGGACACGGCTCACCGGCCAGCGCCGCACCCCGTAAACCGGGGGTGGCCCCATGCGCTTGCGTCAGCAGTAGCAGCCCCCGAGCTTGATCTTGGTCGAGCGCGCGCGCCACCGCCGCGTTTATGCTGTGCCGCACAGGAGAGCCCCACCATGCGCCAGACCGTGATCGTCCAGTTTGTGCCCGACCAGCCGCAAGAAATTGCCGTGCATGCCGACGCCCCCGCGCTGGCCGCAGACCTTGCCCGGCGCTGGCTGGACGAGCAGTTTGTGGCCCATGAATGCGAGCCCTTGCGCGCGAGCGGCAAGGTGCTGACGGCCGACAAGGTGATGGCCTTGGCCAACACCGTGGGCCCGGCCAAGTTTGCCGACGCGGCCTGGGCGCAGGCCTTTGCCCAGGCCGTGGTGGCCGCGCTGGGCCGGCCGGTGGTAACGGTGGACGTGGCGGGCGGCGCGATCAGCTACTGAGGCCCACGCGGGCCCCCGGCGGCCATCAACTGCCAGCGCGCGCCAGCTTTTCGCTCTTCCAGTACACGTCGTCCCCGCCCAGCCCATCAAGGTTGGCGCGGTTGAGCGTGCGCGCCAGCACAAACATCAGGTCGCTCAGCCGATTCAGGTAATGGCGCGGTGCGTCGTTCACTTTGTCGGCCGCCGCCAGTGCCACCAGGGCGCGTTCGGCACGGCGTGCCACGGTGCGGCCCACGTGCGCCAGCGCTGCGCTGCGGGTGCCGGCGGGCAGGATGAATTCCTGCAGCCGGGGCAGCTTTTCGTTGTAGTGCGCCAGCGCTTCGTCCAGCCGCAGCACGGCGTCTACCTTGAGCAGCGCAAAGCCGGGGATAGACAGCTCACCGCCCAGGTTGAAGAGCTCGTGCTGGATCACCACCAGCAGCTCGCGCACATCAGGGGGCAGCGGTTCGGCCAGCAGCACGCCCAGGCCTGAATTGAGTTCGTCCACGTCGCCCATGGCCTGCACACGCAGGTGGTCCTTGGGCACGCGGGTGCCGTCACCCAGGCCGGTGCTGCCGTCGTCTCCGGTGCGGGTGGCGATTTGGGTCAGGCGGTTGCTCATGGCGTCATGGTAGCCGCCGGCCACGACCGACGCACCAGCAGGCGGCTCAAGACCCTGCCGACGCAGGCGCGGCCAGCGCCGCCTGCAGCTGCCGCGCAAGCGCCGCGTCCAGCGGGTGCTGCGGCCTCAGCCAGGTGCGGGCCCGCTGCGCCTGCGCCGGGCTGCCCGCTTCCAGCACTGCCAGCACCACCACGGCGTGGGCGCGGTAGGCCTGCGTGTGCTCCAGTGCAGCCAGGCCGCGTTCAATGGCGGCGTGGCAATCGGCCGCCAAGCCGCGCCTGGCCGCCAGCGTGATGAGCTTGGCCCAGGCAAAACAGCGCACGCTGGGGTCGGTGGCTTCGGCCAGGCGCCGGTACAGCGGCTCGGCTTCGTCCAGGCGCCCCATGTCCCAATACAAAAATGCCAGGTTGTTCATCAAGGACGGCGTGCCGTCGTAGTCACCCAGGCTCAGTGCGTGCCGGCCCAGCGCAATGGCTTCTTCGTGGCGGCCCAGGTCTGGCAGGGTCCACAGCAGGTTGAGCGTGGCATCCACCTCGGAATGGCGTGCCCCCAGCAGCCGGGCGGTGGCCAGGGCCTCTTCGTGGAAGGGCAGGCCCAGCGCCGGGCGGCCGGCAGCGTCGTGCGCGGCGCCCAGGCTGCTGAGTGTGGACACGAGGTGTTCGTTGGGTGACTCTCGCCGTTGCCGGGGCAGCAGTTTTTGCAGCGGCGCGATGTTGCCGTCAAAGTCGCCGGCCTCGTAGGCCAGCCGCCCTTGCACCATCAGCACAGCCGCTTCTTCAGGCTCGATCAGGGCGGCTTCGCCGGCCCATTGGCGGGCGTCGTCGAGCCGGCCCTGCTGAAGGGCCAGGTCGGCCAGCAGCACCAGCGCCTGCACGCGGCAGGCGGGTTCGGGCAGCGAGCCCAGGGCCGCCCGGGCACGCTCGGCGGCGGTGTCAAAGTCCAGCCGCTCCAGCGCCGTGCGCGCCAGCGCCACCTGCAGCCGGGCCCGCTGCGCCGGTGTGGGGCAGCGGTCCAGCGCGGCGCCCAGAGCGTTGGCGGCCATGGCATGCAGGCCGCGCCGGCAGTCCAGCGACGCTGCCGCCAGGGTGTGCGCCACGGCCTGCGCCTCTTGCCCGGCAGCAAAGGCGTGCAGGGCCAGCCGGTGCGGCGGCAACACGCCGGCACCATGGCGCGCCAGCGCCGCGTGCAGCACCTGCGCAGTGGCTTCGGGCAGGCGGCGCAACAGGGCTTCGCGCACCATGTCGTGGGCAAACACACGCTCGCGCAGCCAGGCGGCGGCCTGCGCCTGTGTCAGCGCTTCGGCCACGGCCAGCGGCAGCAGGCCCGTTGCGGCGGCCAGCAGCTCGGGGTGGCGGGCATCGCCGGCCACGGCCGCAGCCGTGAGCACCTGGCGCGTGGCCGCTGGCAGGGCCTGCAGGCGGCGGTCCACCAGGCCCCAGATGCGTGGCGGCAGGGCCAGCTCGGCGTAGTCGTCGGTGACGGCGTCAATTTCACTGGACCAGCCGCCTTCGCCCTGGTGCAGACGCCCGGCGTCAAACAGCGCACGCAGGATCTCCAGCGCAAAGTACAGGTTGCCGCCGCAGTGCCCGTGCAGCCAGGCTGCAAAGTGCTGCGGGCCGTCGGCCTGCCTGCGGCCGCTGAGGCTGGCCACCAGGTCACGCAGCTCCTGCACGGTGGCCGGCGGCAGGGCCAGCATCTGCGCGCCATGGGCGGACAGCCAGTCTTGCAGGTCGGCCGTGGCTTCGCCCGGGCGCAGCGTGGCGCGCACGGCCAAGCCACCTTCGGCCAGCAGCAGGTGCAGCAGGCCCAGCAGCGCTGGGTCGGCCCACTGCAGGTCGTCCACCACCAGCGTGGTGCCGCTCAGGCGCAGCAGCCGCGCCCCGGCACGCACCAGGCGCGGCAGCGCGGCAGCGCCTTGTGGCGCTGGCAGCACACCTGGCGCCAGCGCCGGCACCAGGGCCGACAGTTCCAGCGCCAGGGCCGGCCAGCCGGGCCGTTGCGGCAGGCTGTCTTGCATGTCTTGCAGGTACTCGGCCAGCGCGGCCAGCGGCTGCTGGTTGCCGCCGGCCGGGCAGGCCAGCCACACGGCGCCAGGGCAGGCCTGCGCCAGCAACCGGCTCTTGCCGACGCCAGGCTCGCCAGCCACCACCAGCAGCGGGGCGGGGCTGCCGGCCAGCGCGGCCAGGGTGTCGGCGCGGCCCACCCAGGGCGGGTGCGCCAGGCGGGCCGGTGCCAGGCTGGGCGCGGGGGGTGCTGAGGGCGTGGACGACACAAGCGACACCGGCGGCGCAGACGAAGTAAACGACGCAGACGTCGCAGACAACCCCGACGGCGCTGCACGCTGGGCCTGGCGCGCGGTGGCCAGGTCCACCAGGTCTTGCAGACCGGCACGTTCAACCAGCAGCCATTCCTGCACCGCCGCGAAGCCGCCCAGCGACAGCCCGCTGAGCAGCGGCTGCCGGTGCAGCGCCAGCACGGTGGTGTCGTCGCCACGGCCGGCGGCCTGGCGCAGCGTGTGCACGTCGCAGGGCAGGGCCACGCGCATGCGGCGCATTTCGCTGTGCAACCGGCCGGCCAGGCCCCAGCCGCCGAGCAGCTTCTTCAACCGGTGCAGGTTGACACGCAGGTTGTGCTGGGCCTCGGGTTCGCTGCGTTCGGGCCAGAACAGTGCCGCCAGCGCCTCGCGGGTGACCCAGTCGCCCCGCAGCGCCAGGTAGGCCAGCAGGTGGCCGGGCACGTTGCTGGGCAGGTCGTGCCGCTGGCCGCCCTGCAGCAGGTGCGGCACGGCCAGCAGCACCAGCGAGGCCTGCGCCGAGGTCACCACGTTCACACCCGGGCCGACCATTGACGCTGCGTAGACGCCTGCGGCCGACATTGCCGGCCATGGGGCCGCATCCACCGTCGCCGAGTTACCTGCTGCGCCTGCGCTGGCACGGGGGCCGCTTCACCCTGGAACTGCAAGAGCTGCGCAGCGGCACCGTGCACCGCTTTGAAGGCCTGCGCGCACTGTGGCGCTACCTGCGCGCGCAGGCGCCGGGGCTGCACTGAAAGCTTGTGTTGGCCCACGCTCAATGCCCGGCAGCCCGCTTGCCGCTGCCTTGCTGCATGGGCCAAGGCAGGGTCGCGGGTGTCGTGGCACATCGGGTNNGCGTCAATTCTGGCGCCGGCGGCGGCGGCGTGCGAGCGCGCCCACCACGCCCAAGCCAGCGGCCAGCAGCGCCCAGCTACCTGGCTCTGGCACGGCGGTGATGCTCAAACCGCCGCTGGTGTAAAGCTGGCTGCGGTCCCAGGCCAGGCCGGTGGCAAGCGTGGGCAGGCTGATGCTGGCAAAGCTGCCGCTGACGCCACCGTCCCAGTCAAACAGGTCAAAGCGGTCGCCGGCCTGGCCGGCCCAGCCGCCGAGCCACAGCACCTGCAGGTCCGCGCCCTGCAGGCCCACAGCGCCAGCAAACACCAGCTTGTCATGGCCACTTCCCGGCACCGTGCCGCCCAGTTCCATGGCCAGTGCGCCGGCCTCGAAGTTGACCGTGCCGACCAGCGCCACCAGCGCCGCGCTGTTGCCGGGCGCGTAGCCGTTGGCAAAGTTCTTGGTGCCGGCGCCTCCAAAGCTGCCGATGCCGCCCACCCATCCAAAGAACGTCGCGGTGGAGCCTGCCGTCACGATGAAGGAGCCTTCATTGGTGAAGTCGTCCCAGAACATGCCGTGCGAGGCGATGCCCGAGACGTTGACCAGGCTGCCTTCGCCGTTGGTCACCGGGCCATAGACACTGGTGCTGCCGGCAATGCTGATGCGGTTGTAGTTGTCGATGCCACCACGGGCGGCCAGGTCGGCATTCATCAGGTTCAGGCTGCCGAAGTTGCTGATCGGGCCGCCCACTTCCAGCCCGGCGCGGCCGGTGTTGGCCTGCAAGTCGATGCGGCCCATGTTCTCCGCCGTGCCGGCCAATTGCATGGTTTCGTAGTCGCGCACCAGCACACGGCCGCCGTTCTGGATGAGCAGGTCACCCGCCAGCCGCCCGCTGCCGGCGAGCGTGCCGTTGCCACCTAGCGTGCTGCCGTTTTGTGCGTAGATGGCGCCGCCGGCCAGGTTGAGCGTGGCGATCTGGCCGCCCGCAGCCTGCACCGTGAGGCGCTTCACGGTGGCGTCGGCCGGGCCTTGCACGGTGGCGCTGCCGGCGGGGTTGATGAGCACGTCATGCGGTGCACCCGGCGTGATGCCGAAGGCGCCCATGCCGGCGTAGTTCCAGCGGCTGGTGTCGCTCCAGTGGCCGTTGCCGCCTTGCCAGTCAGGGTGCAGGGTCAGCAGGTAGGCTTGGTCGAGGCCTGTCTGGCTGTGCACGCCGTTGCCCGCAACCTGGGCGTAGGCGTTGATGGCCATTGCACTTCCCAAGGTCCAGCCTGCCGGGGCCATGTTGTTGAGGTCGAACATAGTGCCCGCGTTGTGCAAGAAGGCATGGAACTTCGCGTCGGCGGTCTGGGCGGAGCCCACGATCTGGCCGCCGGGGTTGATCCCGTACGCAGCGCTGGACGTGCCCCCCAGGGTGCCCAAGTCTTTCATCACGCCACCCGAGTACATGAAGGCATGTTGATACCCGACACCGGCTGTGGATGCCCACCCGACGACCTGCCCTGCGGCGTTGATGGCCGTAGCCCCACTGCTGTTGCCACCGAGCGTACCCAGGTCCGCCATGGTGCCACCGGCATACAGGAAGGCACGCTGGTTCGCCAATACCGTGAAGGCGCTGCCCACCACCTGGCCGCTGGCGTTGATGGCCGTCGCAGCGCCGCTGGCACCACCCAGGGTGCCCAGGTCTTGCATGACGCCGTTGGTCCAGCGGAAGGGGTGACTGGCGCCTGCCGCTGTGCGCGAATAACCCACCACTTGGCCGGCCGCATTCAGTCCGTTGGCCACGCTCTCGCTACCGCCCAAGGTGCCCAGATCCTGCATCAAGCCTGCTGAGTAGAGAAAGGCATGCCCGCTGAAGCTGCGGTCGCTGGAGGCCCCCACCACCTGGCCGCTGTTGTTGATGCCGGTGGCCCGGCTGTTGAAGTTGTAGGGCGCAGCCAAAGTCCCCAGGTTCTGCATGCCTGCGCTGCTGAACACGAAGGCGCTTTCGCGGTGGCTGGGATAGCCCGACGAGCCATGCCCCACCACCTGCCCGGCGTCGTTGATACCGCTGCCGTAGCTGAGCACGTTCCACGAGCCCTCCGGTGTGCGCAGGCCGGTGACATCGGCGCGACCGGCCGCCGCCGCCAGTGGGCCAAAAATAGTGAGCCCGGCAGCCAGCAATGCACGGGTGAGAAGTGTGGGTTTCATGGTGTCTCCAGTGGGTTTGCCGGACGACGTTCGACCAGCGCAGTGCAATCGTCAGTGGCAGGCGTTTCTTCAGCGTTTCCCGCAGCGTTTCTCGGGGCGCCATGGCCGAGGTCGCGGCGTCAGGGCAGCCGGCCAAGCCATCGTGCACGTCACCACGACAGGCCAGGCCATTGCTGCACTCGGGGCCCGCCCCTCTCAGGCCGCCAGGCGTTGCGCCGCCGCAGGCTGCGGCGCTGTGCGCACCCGCCGCGCCAGCAGCAGCAGGCCGCCGGCCATCAAGAGCCAGGTGCCGGGCTCGGGCACGGCCACCACGGTGCCCTGCAGCGTCAGGCTCACATCGCCCAGCGCCAGGTCGGTGCCCGAGCCGTTGGTGCTGAGGCTGCGCAGCACGATGACCTGCTCAAAGTGGCCCGCGCTACCGCTGTCAAAGAGCACATGCAGGCCGCCCAGGCTGCTACCGGCGGCCAGGCCTGCGAAGCTGTCAAAGCCGCTGAGCGTGAAGCCACTGCCAGGGCCTGCACCGCCCAGATCCCAGCCGCCCGCCAAGGCGTCGGCGGTGCCCAAAGTGAGGTTGGCCAGGCTCAAACTGGCACCGAGTGCGCCGCCACCTGCGGCCAGCGTGCCGAAGTCCAGCGTGTAAGCCGCTGCACCACCGGCCAGGCTGGCCGCACCGCCCGCCAGCGCCAGGCCGGCCTGGGCGAGCTGGTTGACCTGCGCCTGCAGCAACACCGGTGCGTCGCCCAGCGCCAGGTCGGCCATCTCGCCGTTGTGGCTGCCCAGGCTGAGCGTGGCCGTGGCGTTGAAGACACCGGCCTGTGCCGTGCTCAGCTGCACATTCAGATGGGTGTTGTCCTGGCCGCCGGCGGCCACGCTGGCAACGCCCGCAGCGGCAAAGGGCGCGGCGCCACCGGCCAGCGTGGCGTGCAGGTCGTCGTTGAGCGCGCCGTTGGCGGTGTTGCCCAGCGCAATGTTGCGCGCCGCCACAACGTCGCCCACGCGCACGATGCCGAAGTTGACCACCGGGGTCAGCACTTGTGCCACGGCCGGCGCGTAGACGCGCCCGGTCACCGACACGGAAGCGTGGCCCAGGTCTGCATCGGCCGCCTCGGTGGTGCCCGCGCCGCTGGACACCAGAGCCACCTGCGCGGTGCCGGCAAAGCTGCCGGCGCTGCCGGTGGCCAGGGCCAGCGTCAGGGCCGTGCTGCTGCCGCCCTGCGCCAGGCCATTGACCGAACCGGCGCCGGTCCAGCCGGCAGGTGCTGTGGCCCAGCTGGCGTTGAGCCGCTCGGTGTAGAGATCGGCGCCGCTGTTTGACACGGCCACCGTGCGCTGCGGCTGCGCGTCGCCGACACGCGCCACCAGCACGATGGGTGTGGTGTCCACCAACGGCTGTGCCAGGCGGTAGACGTTGCCCGAGACGTTGACGGTCTGGGTACCGATGCCCAGCGCGCCGAAGCCGCTGGTGCCGGTGCCGTCTGAAGCCAGCGTGAGCGTGGCCGTGCCGACCTTGGCGCCGGCCGTGCTGGTGTCGATGCCCACGAACAAGGCGTTGCTGGTGGCACCGGCGGCCAGCACGTTGACCCCACCACCGGCACTGACCGGGCCGCTGCCCAGGATGCTGGCGTTCAGGCCTTCAGAAAAGCCGTCGGCTGCCGCCGTGTTGGTGATGGACAGTGCCTGCGTGGCCGATCCACCCACACGCTGGTTGGCAAACAGCACCGGGTTGGGCGTGGCCGCGCTGGCACTGGCCAGGCGGTAGGTGTTGCCCACGACGTTGATCGTCTGCGTGCCGATGCCCAGCGCGGCAAAGCCACTGGTGCCGGTGCCGTCTGACGACAAGGTGATGATGGCGGTGCCCGTCAGGCTGCCGGCCTTGGTGGTGTTGACGCCCACGCGCAGCGAAGTGTTGTCGGTGGCGCCGGCGGCCAGCAGGGCGAAGGAGCCGCTGGCGGTGACGTCGCCACTGCCCACGATGCTGGCGTTGAGGCTTTCCGAGAAGCCGTCGGCCAGCGCCGTGTTGCTGATCGTGAGTGTCTGCAAACCACCGCCGCCCAGCCGCTGGTTGACCAGCAGCACCGGGTTGGGCGTGGCCGCGCTGGCCGTGGCCAGGCGGTAGACGTCGCCCGAGACGTTGACGGTCTGCGTGCCGATGTCGAGCGCGCCAAAGCCGCTGGTGCCGGCGCCGTCTGACGCCAGCGTGATGGTGGCGGTGCCGGCCTTGGCGCCCGCCGTGCCGGTGTCCAGGCCCACCACCAGGGCCGTGTGGTTGCTGCCGCCAGCAGCCAGCAGGCTGAACGAGCCGCTGGCCAGCACCGGGCCGCTGCCGCTGATGCTGGCGTTCAGGCTTTCAGAACAACCATTGGGCGGCGCCAGGTTGCCGATGCTCAAGGCCTGGCTCAGGCTGCCGCCTTCACGCTGGTTGGCAAACAGCACCGGGTTGGGTGCAGCGGGCGAAGCGCTGGCCAGGTTGTAGGCGCTGCCCGTGACGGCCAGCGTCTGCCCGGCGACGTTGTCAAAGTTGTTCACCACCTGCAGCGTCTGGCCGCTCAGCGCCTGCCCAAAGGCAGGGTCGAAGGTGATGCTGAAGGCTGCGCCGGGCCCGCCCTGGGCGATGGCGCCCCAGTTCTGCGCCGTGACGCCGCTGCCCGACAGGCCGGCGTTGTTGATGCCTGTGTTCTGCAACGCGCCGCGCAGGCTGGGGCCGCCCGAACCGACGTTGTTGACGCTGAACTCGGTGGTGATGCCACCCTGGCCGACGCGGATGTTGGGCAGCACGATGGTGGCACTGCCGGTGCTGCCGCCTTGCAGCAGCGCGCCCGACAGCGACTGCTGCGTGGTGCCCGCAGCCAGGATCTGCCCGCTGCCGCTGACTGCGGCGCGGCGGTTGAAGCTGTTACCGACACCGAAGCTGGCGTTGTCGTAGTCCTGGTGCACGGTGACGTCGTTGGCGCCCAGCGCCAGCAGGCTGCCGTTGTGGCCCAGCGTGGCGGCGCTGCTGGGCGCACCCAGCACCAGCGAGGCGCCGGTGTCGATGAACACGGCCCCGGTATTGCCCTGCGCACCGCCGGCCAGCGTGAGCGTGCCGCCACTCGCACGCACGGTGCCGGTGTTGGCCAGCGCCGGCGCCACGCTGCCAAAGAGGCTGACCAGCCCCGCGTTGGGCACCGTCGGGCCAGCGAAGCTGCCGCCGGCCATCTTCAACGTGGCGCCCAAGGCGTTGCTGAAGGTACCGGTGGCCGTGAAGGTGCTGGCGTCGCCCACCTGCACCCAGCCTTCGTTGTTGAAGGCGCCCTGCGCAGTGAAGTTGCGGCCGTTCTGGATGGTGAAGCGGCCCACTGCGCTGTTGGTGGCGAAGTTGGCCAGCGCGTTGGCGTTGTTGCTGGCATTGCGCAGCTGCGAGCTGGCGCCGTCGAGCAGCAGGGTGGCCGCATTGGTGATGACGTTGGCACCGCTGAACTGAAGGATGCCGGGGCCGAAGATTTCGTAGGTGCCGCCTGTGAGCGTGCTGCCGGCAAAGTTGCTCAGGCCGCCGGTCAAGCTGAGCAAGCCGCCCTTGACGGTCAGGGTGCCGGCATTGCTGGCGACGATGGAGACGTTGACGCTGGAACCGCCCGTCTTGGTGTAGGTGCCGCTGTTGGCGAAGGTGGCACTCCCTCCGTAGACCGCGTTGATGCTGGTGTCGGCCACCGTGGCGTCCACGAAGGCGCCGGTGTTGGTGAGCGTGGCGCTGTTGCCGCTGCGAATCTGGCCCAGGTTGCCCGCGTTGGCGTTGGTCCAGGTGGTGGTGCCGGCGAAGGTGACCGCAGCGCCGTTCACGTCGTGCACGCCGCTGCCGCTGATGGCCAGCGCGCCGCCAAAGCTGGT
>CXWL01004369.1_pt1 | contig 38675 bp, 40 predicted proteins | sample 590931 | NCBI WGS metagenome assembly CXWL01 (sample SAMEA3498368, study PRJEB10139) | groundwater metagenome | biome: water well; material: biofilm material | place: Germany | collected 2015-04-27 | reverse complement strand
ACGCCGATATTCGCAATTAATTCAAACGGCCAAAAATTCCATCAGGCGCTGAACCTCAACACGTACGGACAGAAACGGCAAGAGCGCAATTTCTTTACAACGGATCCATGGTCCGCGTGCGGCTCGGGGAATACACTTATTGAGGAAGCGCCATATCGTTCATCGGAAGGAGGACTTATGGCTTATCTGACACTGCCGCCTCGTGAGCGCGACGCCGCGAGCTCGGACCGCCTTCTTGCGGTCCGCCGGCCAGGGCCCGGCTATGACGCCTATCGATTGCTGTATGCCGGGTTTATCACGGCCCCCATCGTCGCGGGAATCGACAAATACTTTCACCTGCTGACGGATTGGAACGTCTACGCCTCCTCCGCCTTCGCCAGCCTTTTTGGCGGGAATATACCGCGTATGATGAACGCAGTCGGCGTCGTGGAGATCGCCGCCGGAATCCTAGTCGCCGTCAGACCCCGGCTCGGCGGATTGGTCGTCGCCGCCTGGCTTGGAGGCATCATCGTCAATCTGCTGCTGGTGCCCGGCTTCTATGACATCGCGTTGCGCGATTTCGGCTTGATGCTCGGAGCGTTGGCGTTGTCGCGTCTCAGCGTTGAGCTCGGCCGCTAAAATCACGGCGATCATGTCACAAAACGGTCATACATCTGTTACTATACGACATCCCCGTCAAGCGCCGCCCGCGCTCTTGGCGCCGTTGCTGGCCACCAGCGCCAGGCTGGCGGTTCTGTTGCTGCGGGCCTGACATTGTCGTGCCCCTGCCATAATGCGTCGATTTGACTCGGAGAAATGGATGAAAATATTTTTGCTTTCTTTCGTTTTACTTGCGACAGCGCCGTCGGCGTTAGCAAATCATGGCACCCGTCAGATCGGAACCCCTCTGACCACCGCCGAAGCGGCGCTCTCGACCCTTTATGCCAATCCGCCGCTGCCCATGACCGCCTTCAAGGCGGGCAACTACAAGCTCACCGTCATGCTCGACTATTTCGGGGTCCAGAACCCCGCCGGAGACGGGAGCAGCGAAAGCCCCTCCGACATCTCCAAGGGAAGCGGCCTCCAGGGGTTTGGCGCGGCCGCACTCTACGACCACGCTATCTTCGATTGGGGCAGCCTGTATGGGCTCTTCATGGGCGCCCGGCTCGGAACGGGACGTATCGAAGGACGCGCCAGCGAGAACTTTAGGAGTTCCCCCGCAAACATGAAGGCCGACACGGTCTTCCAGAGCGCCGATTCCGCGGGGAGCTCCTCGTTGGCCTTCTCCGTGGGTGCCAACGCCCGCCTCGTCGGGGATAGTCCCGACGGCTTCACTTTGGGCGCCTTCGCGGGGCCGATAATCTACATGACGCAAGGCTCCGGCGTGGCGACGTTCCTCAACAACTCGACTCCCGCCGACAGCGGTGCGCTCTGCGCCGAAACCATCGCCGGCTATAACTGCATCAAGCGCTCGTACGAAGGCAGCGCGACCAGCTACGGCATGCTGGCCGGCATCCAGGCCAACATCCCCATCGGCAAGAAGTTTGCGCTTAACCCGTTCATCATCGCCCTGCCCTCGACCGCCGAGACCCAAAAGGGGGATCTCATCAACAGCAACCATGTGCGTCTCGACCATCCCATCACAGTTGGGACCTCCGGAGGGACCCAGGTCTCGACGAGCCAGACTGATTTCATGCGCGCGATTCCTCCGTTCTCAATGGGTATCAACGCAGCCTATCGTCCGTGGAGGCTCAGCGCGAATCTCACCGCGTCACTCTTCACCGAGCTGACTAACAAAACCCTGGAGCTCCAGGGAAATAAGATTCTCAAGCTCCAGCTTTCCAAGAGTTTCGGCAACTTCCCGAAGTAGGTCCCCCGGGGCGCGTCACGGAGGCGCATTGAGATTCGGTCACGGTCTGATGGCCGCCGTCGTTCTCCTGCCTGCGGCCTGCATCGGGCCGTCCAAAGAAAGCAGGAAAACTATCGCTGAACTAACGGCATCGGGCGAACACGCCGCGGTCGCCGAGAGGGTGCGAGCCGTCGAAGATGAGTATGGCGCCTCCAACGCTGTCCTTTATGAGCTGGATCTGGGCATGGCCCTCCACGTGGCAGGCCGTTACGGCGAAAGCAGCAAGCATTTCGCCCGGAGCGAAGACCGGATGGAAGCATTCTATACCCGCAAGGTGTCGCGGGCGGCCGGCGCCATCCTGGCCAATGAGAACGTCGAGGAGTATCGCGGTGATCATTCGGACCGGGCATTAGTTCACATCTTCCACGCTCTGAACTATGTTCAGTCGGGCGAGTTGGACGAGGCCCTAGTTGAAGTCCGCCGCCTCGAGGCATTTCTAGATGAGCGGGCACGCAATATGGAGCACGGTTCCGTTTCATACAAGGACGACGCGTTCGCACATTATCTGGCGGCACTGCTTTACGAAGACGCAGACAGACCGGATGATGCCCGAATTTCCTATGAGGCGGCGAAGAAGGCCTATCATGACTATGCCGAGCATTATAATATTCCGGCGCCGTCTTTCCCTTTCCCCGGAAACCTAGGCTCAGACGGCGAGTTAGTCTTCCTGCATTATAATGGCCCAGCGCCACACAAGAAGTCCGTCAGCACGGCAGGCGGTGGCAATTCAGAGGAGCCATCCTCGGGTAAGGATAAGACATCTACGCAGACAACCCCTTCAACTGCGCGCAACAGCTTCGTCAAGATCGCGGTATCCGCAGTTGATGCGGGCAAGGCTGGATTGATAGCCGCGGGCAAAGTCACCGACCGAGTGGCCGGGGCGGTACTCAATATCGCCTATCCCGAATATGTCCAGAACGGATTTTCGATCAAGCAGTCTCAGGTCGAGCTTGACCAGAAGATATGGAAGACGGAGCTGGTAGAAGATATATTCGCGATCGTCAAACAGGATCTAAATGAACGACTCGCGGTCTTAAAGAGCCGGTCGGCGATGAGGGCCACAGTGAAATTTTTAGGCACCGTGACGGGAGTGGACGCGACGGGCTCCGAATTCGCGGACGTCCGTTACTGGCAGACTCTTCCCTCGCAGATACGCATCGCCCGCATCAGGTTGCCGGCGGGAGAACATCAAGTAACGCTCCGCTACCTCGACGAGGCTGGCACTCTCGTGTCAAGCCGCCCCGCAAAGGTCCTAATACGAAGCAATCGCAGGAGCTGGCTCATCGACAGGACTGCGGACTGACGACTTTACTTCGGGCTATTTATGATCTTCGAGCTTCCGGCCTAGGAGCTTCTCGGCTTTCCTCTCGCACCCATCTTCGATGAGTGCTCGTATCTTCACGGCCATAATCTTTTCGCCCGCGATACGAGCCAATGGAACGGAATGCACTTTGAATCCCATCCGCGGGCCAAGCTCCTCCAAGGTCGACAGGCTTCCGGCTCGATCTTTGCCGAAACAGAAGTCCTCTCCGACATACACATGCTTCGCCTTCAATTGCGCGGCCAAGACGAGCTCGGCGAACGATTCCGGAGACATGCAGGCGAGATTCTCGTCGAATGGGATCAGAACGACGGCGTCCACCCCCAGCTTTCCAAGGATCTCTATCTTTTTCGCCTCAGACAGGATGGGTTGGTAAGGATAAAGACGAAGGAATTGCTGGGGAGAAAGATCAAAAGTGACCACCATACAGCGCGTCTTTGCTGTCTTCGCCTTTTTGACGGCCGCCCGGATCAACTTCTGATGGCCCCGATGCATCCCGTCGAATTTCCCGATTGTGACGACCGATCCCGGCGCCCACCGGCCCGCCTCAAACGCGTTCCGGAATATCCTCATCGCGGTGTCCCTTGGGTCAGCAGCAGGGCGTAAATGCGGTCAGCCAACACCCGACGCTTGGTGCGCTCCATGAGGGCATCGAAATCCGCCTCGAGCGCCTGGTTGAGGCAGCCGGTCGAAGCCGCGGCCAGGGCCTTCAGGATGCCTCTCGCTTTAGACGCGCGCGCCGTAGTCATAGGGCTCCTCCGAAACAGTGGGGGGCGTCTTGAAATTCCCGTGCGTCGGCGGCGACGGCGTCTTCCACTCGAGCGTGAGGGCTTCCCAGGGGTTCTCCCCCGCCGGCTCCCCGCGCTTAAACGAGTCATGGACGTTGTACGCGAACACGATCGCCGAGGACCCGACGATCAACGCCGCGAAGCTGGCGAAGGTCTGCACCGGGTCCATCCACGCCGGGAAGTCCGCCACATGGCGGCGCATGCCGTGGTTGCCGAGCCAGAACAGCGGGATGAAGACGGCATTGAAGCCGATGAACATCAGCGCGCACTGGGTCTTAGCCAAGGCCTCGTTGAGCCGGCGGCCGGTCATCTTCGGGAACCAATGGTGGAACCCCGCGAAGAAGCCGAACACCGCGCCGCCCATGATGGTGAAGTGGAAATGAGCGACAATGAACCAGGTGTCGTGCAGGTGCAGGTCGGTCGGCGCGTCGGCCAGCGGAATGCCGGTCAGGCCGCCGATGAGGAAGTTGGCGAGCATCGCCAGCGCCCACAGCATCGGGGCGTCGAGCCGTATCTTCGCGCGCCACAAGGTACCCAATGCCGCGAGAAAGACGACGCCCGTCGGGATGGAGATCAATTCGGTGTTGACCATGAACGGAAGCTTGAGGAGCATCCACATGCCCGAGGTGAACATGTGATGCGCCCAGACGATGAAGCTCAGCGCCGTGATCATGATCAGCGCGCCGGCGACGATGTGATAGGCGAACAAGGGCTTGCGCGCGTACACCGGCAGGATTTCCAGGACCGCGCCGAAGGCGGGCAAGATCATGATGTAGACCGCGGGGTGCGAGTAGTACCAGAACAGATGTTGGTAGAGGAGGACGTTGCCGCCCAGCGCGGAATTGAAGAAGGTCGTGTGCAGGACGCGGTCGAAGGTCACCATGATCAAAGACGTGGCGACGACCGAAGTCCCCATGATCTGGATAATCGAGCTCGCGACGACCGACCAGGTGAAGATGGGCACCCGCGCCCAGCCCATGCCTTTGGCGCGCATGGTGAGCACGGTGGCGAGGAAGTTCACCCCGCTGAAAATCGAGGAGAAGCCGGCCGTGACGAAGGCCAGCAGGAACATCTGTTTGCCGATGGTCGTGCCTTGCGCGGAGAGAGGGGCGATGGCGGTCCAGCCGAAGTCGAGGCCGCCCAGAAAGGGCGACGCGAGCAGCAGGACCACCGCCGGGGGCAGAAGCCAGAAGCTGAGCGCGTTCATGCGCGGGAAGGCCATGTCGCGGGCCCCGATCTGCAGCGGCACGACGAAGTTGCCCAGGCCTCCGGCGGTCGCGATGAGCGCGACGACGACCATCGTGATGCCGTGCAGCGACATCACCGTGACGTACTGATCCGGCGTCAGGAACTGCAGGCCGTGCCGGGCCAGCTCCAGGCGCATGATCAGGGCGAGCGTTCCTCCGACCAGGAAGATGAGGATCGCCGCGGCCGTGTATTGGATGCCGACGACCTTGTGGTCCACGTCGAAGGAGAAGTAGCGCGCAGCGCCGTGCTTCTCCTCCGGCTCTACACCCGCGGCATAGGTGCGCAAGGCCTTGGCCCCGCCCACGACGCCGAGGAAGACGAACAGCGCGGCGAGATAGCCGAGGACGCACGCGGCCTGGGGCCCGAGCGGTCCGGCCAGGCCGAAGTAGCCGACGACGAAGACGACGATGCCGGCGATGAACGCGGCGACAAATTCGGTCATGACATTCTCCAATTAAGCGCCCTCAGATTCTGGATCAAAACTCGGCCTTCATGTTCTTCTCGAATTCTTCGTGTTCGACGACCGAGACGATGGACAGCATGTCGTAATGATCGCGTCCGCACAGCTGGTTGCACAGCAAAGTGTACTCGCCCGTCACGGTCGGCGTCACGATCATCGGGATGGTCTTGCCGGGCACGGCGTCCTGCTTGATGCGAAACTCGGGCACCCAGAAGGCGTGAATCACGTCTTTGGAGGTCAGGATGATCCGGTGGCGTTTGCCCTTCTCCATGTACAGCTTGTCGCCGAAGGTCTTGGTCTGCGGGTAATAGAACTCCCAGCTGAACTGTGAGGCCCGGACCTCGATGTCGATATCGGCCGCGGGGTCGCTGATGATGGCGCGCAGCTCGTGCGCGCCGAGTGCGGCCAAGGCCAAGGTCAAAGCCGTGCTGCCCGCGATCCAGGCGACCTCGATGAAGCGGCCGCGGCTGCGGTCGAACTTATCGCCCTGCTCCGAGCGATTCTTGGCGCGAAAAGCGATCAGGCAGTAGATCAGGTAGGCCATGACGACGGCATAGATCACGCCCTCAACAAGGAGCAAGCCATTCCAGGCGGAATCCACATGACCGGCCTGCACGGACGCGGCCAGCGGCATGGTGGGAAAGCGCGTGGCGACGGCGTACAGGCCCCAACTGATGAGGCCGCCCACGATGACGACAAACGGCACGGCGGATTTATTTTTCACGAACCGACCTCCAGGAGCCGCCGCGCGTCGCGCGCGAGAGCGGCGTTGTCCAAATCGCTCAGGCCGTCGTAGTAGCCGCAAATCGCCCCGTTTTTGTCAACGAGAACGAAACGAGTGCTGTGCTCCGCGCGCTGCCCCGGCGGGGCGGAGGGATCAATCGACAGCGGCAGACGAAACCCGGCGTACAGCAAATGATAAGTTTGCGCCGGCGTGCCCCGAAGGAACACCCACCGCTCGAACTGCGCCCCGTAGCGCTTGGCGTATGAGCGCAGACGCTCGGGCGTGTCGCCCTCGGAGTCCACCCCCACCGACAGCAGGCCGACCGACGCGGGCAGCCGCTTGCCTAGGTCCGACAAGCGCTCGCTCAACAGCGGGCACGGCCCCGCGCAATGCGTGAAGATGAAATCCACGACCCAGACCTTGCCCAGGAGATCCTTGCGCGCGAACTCCGTTGTGCCGCGCGACCGCACGGCGGTCATCGCGAACTCCGGCAGAACCGCGAGCGGTTCGGCGCGCGCGCAGGCTCCGGCGAACAGGGCGGCGGCGAAAACGAGATGGCGCATTAAAACCGGACGAAGGTCATGTCGGGGAGGATGCCGACAAGCAGGGTGAGCACGGCCGCGACGCCGATGCCCAGGATGACGAACATCATCGCGCGCTCCCGGCGCAGGCCCATATAGTAGAAGCCGATGAGGCTCGCCTTGGCCGTGGCGATGATCAGAGCGAGTGCTACGGCCATGATGCGGCCGCCGTGCGCGAAATGGCTCGCTGCGAGGGTGGCCGCGGTGAGCCCCAGCAAGGCGAGATAGACGCCGAGGTCGAGGCCGTCGTCGGAGTGGATCGTCGTTTCTTGGTTCATGCATGGTCTCCGATCAGATGAGATAAAGGAGCGGGAAGAGGAACACCCACGCCACGTCCACGAAGTGCCAGTACAGCCCGGCGTATTCCGCCCGGCGGGCGACGGCGGACATCGGCGCGTCGCCGGAGGCGTACAGCGCGACGCCGTTCCAAATCAGGCCGGCGATGATGTGCAGGCCGTGAAGGAGGGTCAGGGCGTAGTAGTAGGACAGGAAGATGGACAGTCCGGCGTTCGATTTGGCGAGCTCGGAGCCGGGGTAGTAGCCGTGAGAGATCTTAAGCGCGTACTCCGCAGATTTCACGATGACAAAGCCCAGGCCCAGCGCGATGGTGGCGATCATGTTCGCGCGAAAGCCAGCGCGATCTCCGCGCTCGGCGCGGGCGATGGCGCGCACCATGGTGTAGGAGCTGGTCAGAAGGATGACCGTATTAAGCGCGGCCATCGCCAGGCCCGGCAGGTGTCCGGCCTCGGGCCAGACGACGACGCCCAACGCGCAATCGGGGTTGCCCAGGCGGGTGCCCACGTAGGACGCCAGGAAGGCCCCGAACAGAAGGATCTCGGACAATATGAAAAGCCACAGCCCGACCCGGCCCCCGTCCTCTTCGCGCCAGTCGGCGTTCGTCGTGATCGCGGCTTCCATGTCTTTACGGTCCTCCTGGATCGATGTGCGCTGCGGCGGACGCCTCGTTGAGCGGGTGGACTTCGAGGCTGCGCGCCATTTCCGCCAAGGTGGTGCGGGCCAAGGAGACGCGAACGTCCTCCTCTCGTTTTCGCAAGGGGCAGAAGACCAAGCAGTCGGGGCCCTCGCAGGGACGCTCGGCATAGAAGACGCAATCGGCGCGGCTATAGGAGCCTTCGCAGGCCTCCAGGACGTCGAGCAGGGATATCTCCGCCGCGGGTCGGGCGAGCGCGACTCCCCCTCGCGAACCGCTCTTGGACGTGATGAGCCCCGCGCGCACGCACATCTCAAGAATTTTGGAGAGAAAGCTCTTGGGAATGCCTTGGCACTCGGCCAGCACGCGCACCGAAATCAGCTTGCCCGGCTCGCGGCCAGAATTCAACGCGAGGCGAGTCAACGCCGCGATGGCGTATTCCCCACCTCGATTTAAATGCAAGCAGCCGCTATTCATGGATATTTCATGTCTTTAATGTCTTCAACCATTGTGACGCAACGGTTCAGCCATGCTGTGATGCACACCCGCTCTATCTCCTTCTATCTCTCCTATGGCTGGTATCTCTTAAAACAATGGACCCCACCAGCTCAGATATCGAAAAATGCGCCTTCCGGCTCATCGGGTCCAGGACATCGCCCAGAAGCGGGCCAAAATCTCCCGGCACAAACCGGGCCAAAAATGTTCTAAAGCCTTATGCGCTTACGGATCGGTCTAAGGGCATTTAATTTGCACCGCGTTCTGTCATCTGGATCACGACCTTGGCGGGGTGAAAACGGATGAGAAAGGTCGTGCCTTTTCCCGGCTCCGTCTGGAGCTCTATCGATCCCGAGTGCTTATGGACGATTTCCTGAACGAGGGCAAGCCCCAGGCCCGTCCCTTTACCAATCTCTTTCGTCGTGAAGAACGGGTCGAAGATGCGGGAGGCGATCTCCGGGGGAATGCCCTGACCGGTGTCGGAGACCTCCAACAAGACATGCTCTCCTTCTCGCCGCGTGCGGATCGTGATCGTACCACCCTTGGGCATGGCATCCACCGCGTTATTGCAGAGGTTGATCACGATCTGCTGGACCGGGCCGTCGTCGCCATGGATGATGCAGCCCGGCTCGAACTGGGTCACGATGGCGACCGAATGCATCCGGGCTTGAGGACTCACCAAGGACAGGGCGCCTGAGACGGACTTCGCCAGGTCCAGGTTGGCCAGGCGTGATGCGCTCTGACGCGAGAAGATGAGCAGGTCCGCCACGAGCTTCTTGCAGCGCAGGGCCTCGCGCTCGATCGAGCGTGCAGGGAAGGCTTCCGCGCTATCGCCTAGGGTCCGGATCATTCCCTGAGAGAAGCCGAGGATGACGCCGAGGGGATTGTTGATCTCGTGGGCGATCCCGGCCGCCAGTTGGCCGATGGCGGAGAGTTTCTCGGTACGCATCATGTGCCGGTGACGCCGATCCAGTTCCGTGCGAGACTCCGCCAGGCGCGCGGCCATGCTTTCGAACTCGCGAGCTACGTCGGCGATTTCATCGCGGCCCACGACATCCAATTCCTCGTGAGGCTTCCCGGCGGCCACGGCTACGACCGCATCGCGCAGGCGTTGCAAGCGGTGGCCGATGTCGCGGCCGATGATTCGCGCCGTGGCGAAGACCCAGGTGAAGAGGAGGATGAGTATGACCGCGGCGGCGCGCGCGTCGGCGGCGGCGAGGCGAGCTTCATCGCCCCGGGCCGCGTCCAGGCGGACTTGGGCGGTCTGTCGCAACGCATCGAGGCGGGAGTACAGGATATCCTCGACGTGCTTCTCGATGGTCTCGCTGATGTTCTCAGCATCCAAGCGCCGGCCCTGCTTCTTTTCGCGCAGCATCTTCGCGAACCGCTCGCACATCTCGGCGTATGCTGCCGCGGCATCATTGACGAGTACGAGGTCCTCGGCAGGCATGGGCATGGCGCGCCAGCGCGCGAAAGCGTTCGTGGCCAGTCGATGTGAGGCCTGGTATTCATCGTCGTCCTTGTCTATGCCCAGCACCAGATCCATCATTTCCTTGATCTGCCGGCCGACGGCCTGACCGGCCTCCTGCGCGATGGCCAGGCGCCGGAACTCGGCGTCCATGACGGTCATCGCCTTCCTCTGGACGAAGCGCGAGTGTCCCACGGTCACGGTGAGAATAAGGGCGAGGAATATCATGCCCCCTAAGGCGGCGGCAATCTTTTTTGTGATGCTCATAGGTCGAACTCCCATTGCACCTTGGCCATGCCGCCCCACGAGGGCAGACCGTGGCCCATGGTCACGAGTCCGCCGACGCCGAACTGCCAAGAGGACTCGTCCTCGCCGTGAGACCACTGGTAGGACTGGCCGGGCAGGACTTGAAGGGTCTTCTCGTAGGTCCTTTCGCCGTCTTCGATTTCATCCTCGCCGGCGACGCGAACCTCAAGATGCGTCTTGAACCCGGCGGGCAGGCGGCGCACCAGCGCGACGCCGGCCTCGACCTCTCCCAGGTCCGCCGGGCGGCTGCGGACGCCGTCGTGCGCGAGACGCGTCGCGCCGGGTCGAAGCGATCCTTCCGTCCCGAGGTGGAGGATCCAGGGCCCGAAGTCCCGGGACAACGAGAGCCCGGCGATGTAGCGCGCGCCGCGCAAGCCTGCGTTTCCGTAGGGACCGGACATCCCGCCGGACGCGGAGAGGGCCGGCCAAGTCCCTTCCTCGAGAAGGAGAGCCTTGAGTCCGAGCTCGGCCTCGCCTCCATCCGAGGTGACGCGGTGCTTGGGTTCGCCCTCTTCGCGTTCCTCGCTGACTCGACGCGAGCCCGAGACGTCGATGTCCAGTTCGAGCGTCTTGGTCAGGCCGTACTCCAGTGCCGCCTGGCCCTCGCGGACCAGGCCCTGGCCGCGGACCTCGGTCGTCTCGGCCTCATCATTCACTGAACTCTCGAACGAGCGGTCTTGCGAGGCGGAAAACACTGCGTCTAGCTGCAGTTCCCCAGGCGTCTGGACGTAGGCTTCCTCGAGAAGGAACAGGAAGTCGTTTCGGTCGCTGGCGGCGGCGGGTGCCGCAGCGGCGAGCAGGAGGGCGAATGCCAGCACGCCCCGTCCGTGGGCCAAGGCCTTCGATAGCGCCTCGTGGATTTGGGAGAGCTCGTAAGGCTTGAGGATGTAATTGTAAGCGCCGAGGCGCATGCACTCCACGACGGTCTCCAAGGAGAAGGAGCCGGTGGCGACCACGACCTCGGTGCGTGGAGAGATTTTCTTGAGTTCGCGGATGGCGGCTATACCGCCCATGCCCGGAATGAGAAGGTCGCACAGGATCAGGTCGAAGGAACGCTCTCGAGCCAAGGCGATGGCTTCTTCGCCGCTGGGAGCCGTGGTCACCCGATAGCCTAGCGAGGGGATTTCGTGTTGCACCATGTCGCGGAGTCCTTCCTCGTCATCGATGACGAGCAGGGTGGGGTGGTCTTCGGGCTGGCCGTGGAGGTGGGGAGTGATCATGCCCATACGATAGCTCCTGGTGCCTAGGGAACCCTGAACACGCGCTTAGCTTTTGATTAAGCCACCGTTTTGCCACCCATCGGGCCAAAGACAGCCCATTTCGGGCCACCCAGAGCAACTCGGGTTAAGCGGCGGGAGGCGGCGGAGGCGCGGCGGGCTTGGCCGGGACCACGGGAGCCGGCATGGGCTGAACCGGGGCGGGAAGCTGCCCTCCGACGACGGCAGGCGTCTGCACTTCCTCGGGAAGGAGTTCAAGCTTGCCGAAGACCGGGTGGTCGGCGTTGGGCTGAGAGTCGAGCGAAGTCTGGTGGCTCCAGACCGTAGAGGTGGGCACCATCTTGATGGTCTCCCACGGACAGTCAATCCTCGTCGAGGACGCCCTCCGTTTGCTACGGTTTTTGCTACGGTCTTGCTGAAATCGCGTCATTTTATGAGTAAACCCCCGATTCCAGCATGCCCAGAACATTTCGCACCTGATCGAGTTCTCCTCGGGATAGCAGTTCCAGCGGGCGCTCCCCTCCCAAAGTCTCGTTAGGCGACTGAAACCAGGGGTTCAAGGCATCGTTCTTGAGCAGCCGTGCCGCCAGTTGGTAGATGGCATCGAGCTTGTCGAGGGCGCGCAGGCTGGCCGCGTTAGGTTTGGCGCGTCCCGCCTGCCAGCGTTGGACGGATTTTGGATTTACTGCGAGGCAGGAAGCCAGGATGTTTGAATCCAAGCCGAGCGCTGCGCAATGCTCCAGGATTTGCTGTGGTTCCAATTTCATTTCAGTTTGGAGAGTAGTTTCTCGCCAACGAGACGCGCCGCCTTGCCAGCATCGTAGCCTATGTCCGGAGCCAACAGCGGCCGCAGATCATCATTGAACTGGCGCAAGGCGACCTTGGCCTCAAGATTCATCTCGAACTCTCTGCGGCTCACCTTGTCGCCGCCGGCGCTCATGTACTTGCAAAAGGCGTCCGCGATCCGCGCCGGATCGGCTCCCTTCATGCCGAGGCCTATCCATAAATCGAAAAGATCGCGCCCTTTTCGCCGCTGGTAGAGGGCGCGCAGCTTGGTGGCCAGAAGCTCGTCCAATGCGTAGGTGCGGATCTCGGCCTGCCCCTCGTACCAGGGCGACTTGATGCTGAATGAGTGGCCGACGGTATCGAATACCGCAAAGTGCTCCCGCGTATTAATCTCGATCTTAAGCCGCAACGGGATCACCGGCGGAATCTCGGACTCCATGCGATAGCGCAGCGTCACATTCCCGGGGTTATTCTCCCGACGGGGTTTCCCCAAGATCGGATCGAGCCGCGCGCGGATGGCGTCCAAGATCGCGCCGATGGGCCCCGCGGCAACCTGCACGAGGTCGATGTCTTCGGAATAACGATGAGGCGTCGTGACGAGCAGTTTATGGAGGGCTGTCCCCCCGCGCAGGAGAAGAGCCTTGGACAGGGCGGCGTCCTGGAATATCTCGACAAGACCGCGGCATAGAATCAGGTCCTGCTCGACTTGGGCGTCTTGCGGCCAGGGCGCGACATTGCGCCAGTGAGTGATCGCGGCTTGGGGGATCATGCTTCCGGCTCTATGCGGGTATTGATCAGGAGGTTCCACTTGCGGTTTTCTAAAGACCCGGCGATCGGCGCTGTAGGGTCAAGAGGTCGCAGAGTCGATTTTTTGACCAAGTCGACCAGGCTATCGGATAGCTTCCGCCGGCCGACTTTATCCAAGAGGTACCCTAGCCGCTGAGCCACGACGATCTCACCGTGTTGTTTCAGCGTATTCCGCAGTTTGGTCCCATTAATTTTCTCGGCCAACTCAGAAAGAACGGTGGCGACGTTTTCCAGGCCCCCGGCGAACTTGAAGTATCGTATGAGATCCCACGCAGTCGTTTCAGGCGTGGAGGCCCTTAAGACTCCTGTCGGCGTCTTTACTTCCTGTGTCTGCGAAAGGTCGAAAGGTCCCTTACCATGGAAGCGAATCAGGACGTTGCCGGCTTGGACGGGACGGACGGCGCGCTTCGGAATCACGACTTGGAACTCCTGGGGGCCGTGATGCGCGGCACCGTGTAGCTGCGCGGCGGACAAGAGGCCTACATAGTAAGGCCGGTCCATGTCTTTCATGAGAGGGTGAATGAACCATTCCGGCGGCAAAGTGCCGGCGGCCCGGTGCTGCGGGTCCACGATCACGTAGAAACCGGACCTAGGTAGGACAAGCCGCTTGGCTTTCATGAGGCGATGCAGGGACATAGAGGTGGCGGCGGCCGAGATTCCGAGGCGACGGGCCACCTCCTCGCGAGTAAAGGTATAGCGTCCCTGCCCTAAAAGCTCCTCGATAAAGCGGCCAGCTGTCATGGCAGAATGCCTTTTTATCATTGTCGCAGATTATAACGAATTTCGTTATTATCTGCAACCACCGTTTAATCGCCTTTCAGTAGTTCACGAACCAAACAGCGTAGTCTTCGATCATTTGATGATTGCCTGATTGTTTGTCGATCACCTTCAAATCGGCCAAAGGAAGAGTGAAGTGTTTTTTGTCCGACGAACGCTGGACGTCCACAAGGATACCGCGATCCTGCCAACTTCCAAAGCTCAACAATTCAAAAGTATCGCGGTAGGAAGGCCGAGTCTTTTTCAGCTCTTTATACTCTTCCTCGTCGCCCGGTCCAAATACATAATATTCTTCCCAGTCGAAATCCTCGCCGCCGGTCAAAAGGCAGGGAAGCTGGACATTTTGATTGAGATGTTCGAGGTATCTCTTCAAGCTCTGATCCGAAACAGAAACATCATCCCCACCAAGATTCTTCAGAACTCGCACCTCATGTTCATCGACATCGAACATATTTTTCTCCACGGATTTAAGAATCTTGGGCTTCATCGAAATGGCCTTCTCATCATTTTGATTTTTATCCTTCGTCAGCCATCGCTTGGCCGTCCGCTTGATTCGATGACGCCATCCTAATTCCGGCATGCCCTTTGATAAATCGGGACCCCAAAGATCCGCCAAAAGACGAAGCATATCGACTCGCGCGCCGGCCCGCATCGAGGCATGCCGCTCGAACAGAATCCGCGCCATGCCTCTAAATGCCCGGCAATCCTCCACTGAACTGGAGAGTTCGGTTTCCATCTCGGATAACTGCTCCCGGGCCGCCGCCTCACCCACCGACTCGGCCACGATGGTGACATTCCAGAACAACATGCCCAATTGGAGCGCCTTATTCATCTGCTCCGGATCGTTTCCGGCCACGTCCAAAAGCGGCTGCGCAAATTCAACCATCGTGGCCGCCGGCCCGCGACGCCCATCGCGAGGATAGCCGAGTCGGCCGAAAGGAGCATTTGGCCCCGACATGCCTCTCTCTTCTGGGGGCATGCAGCATTTCTTATATTTGTGACCTGATCCGCAGGGACAGGGAGCGCTTCTTGAAATCTGATCAGCCATGCTGCGACATCCTCATATGCGACAAAATTATTTGAGACTGTCGCATATCCTGGTTCCTAGTTTTATCACTTGCTCACCTTGTGCTGCTCGCAAGCGTAGCTTTCTTGCGTGACGATGTAGGCGTAGCTGGCCGGCTGGCCGCATTCCTCGGCCCCGACGAACTCGAACTCATCGCAGTTTTCCTTGGCCTGGATCGGCTTAGCCATGATCCCCTCAGCCAAAGCGGCGGATTTCAATAGGTCGCCAAGCCCCTCGCTCAGCTCAGCCTTCCTCGTCTCCATGTGCTTTTCGCAGAGGTGCATTTCGACGAAGCGGTCCTTGGAGCGATAGGCAGCGGGTGCACCGCACATATGCCCCGGCTCGTACTGGGACTCATCCTCGCAGAGCATCTCTTCCGCCTCTTCGGGGCCGAGTGCCGTCGTCTCGGACGCGTCCACCTTGCCGCACCATTCGCACATGGCTAGGCGCACTCCGGACGCGCGATCTGCTCTTCGATGAACTTCTTCATTTCTTCCTTCTTCGTCATTGATCGGCCTGCCGTTCGACGATATCCCGAATCTCTTGGGGTATCTCGGCCTTGGGGCCGGGAAGCTTGGTCAGGAAGCGCGGATGAATGCGCCAGTATGTGTCCTTGGTCTTGATGCTGAGGGTCTTCTGATTGACGCGGACCACGACGCCCTCGACCGGTCGTCCCTCGCTTTGGAAGCTGACGCGGTCGCCGATCTCAAAACGGTCGAGGTGCGCCCTTGTCTTGAGGCTCTGCAAATAATCGACGCGCCGACAGATGCGCTTGTTGAGTTCCAGCAGCTGCTCCAGCGAAAGTTTTTCGATATCCATTGTCATTCTCCTAATGCAGAATGCCGGCCTGCGGCGTGTACGCCTTGCCCGTTCCCGCTTTAAGCCAATCCAGGGCTCCCGGCACCTTCTTCCATGCGGCTTTGAAACTCGAGGCATAGCAGTAGCCCTCGTCTTCTCCGCCCACGGTGATGCGATCCGGCAATCGCCGTGGAATTTTCTTCTTGCCGACAAGATAGTCGGGGGCATGCCGGTTCTGCTTAAGCGCGCCCTGGAGAATGGCCGCGGCGGAGGAAGAGGCTCCTCCCCGCGCAAAGGCGACCAAGGCCTTCGTGAAAAGCCAGTCGGCCCCGCAGTCGTTCTTGTATCCGCGGCTCATGAACTTCTCCAACTCGTCGAAGCGGCCCAACTCCCCAAGTCGGGACAGGACGATGTATCGTATGCCTTGGTTGTCGTTGGGGTTGAGGCGAAGCATCTCGTGGTAATGGGCAAGCGCCGCTTCATGCTCGCCCGCGTCCCAAAGGCACTGGGCAAGGCCGGAGCGCGAGCGCATGTAGGGCCTCGCCTCATGCATCCCCCAAAAGTGCCCGACGTTTTCCTTGAAGAATCGCGCGCCCAAAATCCGTTCTCCGGCTTCGACCCCTCTTTGATAGAAATCCCTGGCCTGCTCGGGGTCGTCGGTGTTCTCGGCCAACATGTTGTAGGCATCCGAGCAAAGAGGGCAAATAGTCAACGCCTTTCGAGTGAGCTCCAAAGTGCGGTCTAAATCCTCAGCCTCCCAGGCTTCATACATCACGCTTTGGGCGACCTCCAAAGCGCTTTTCGGAGTCGCTTTCATGAGGTCATCGCCGCTGAGAAGCTTCTTGATCAGGCGATCCAACTCCTTGTCCGACCCGTACTCTTGATCCCGGATGGTCCGGGCGACGTCGGATAGAGATCCTTCCTTGGCGCGTCGATCAAATCTTCCCATTTGATTCTCCTATCATCTCGCTTTCTTGGGGCGCTTCTTTTTCGCCTCGGGAATCATTTTACGCTCAGCCTCCAGCGTCTTGGCCGATGTCCGTAGATCATCCAAATACCGCGTCTCGGCCGCGGCTTCCGCCTCCAGCCGCCGCCTGTCGGTGAAGGCGTCGTACTGAGTGTTCGCCCAGGAATGCGGCCCAATCCCCCATCTTGATGTCCTGGCGGCGCTGGGCGCGAAAATCGGCCTGATCCAGGAACATGACCACGATCCGGTTGAGCGTGTCGATCTCCTTCTCCGCCAGGTAATTCTTCGCCGTCGCCACGTCACGCTTGAGCACCCGGCTGCCGGTCCAGGTCGTGAGACCCATGTTGGCCTTCTTCGCGTCGGCCCGCCGCCGGACGATTTCCGCGGCCGTCATGCCGGCGGCCGCGTAGTGCATCTTGTTCTGCATCGTGGCGAAGAAAACCTGGGTCTCCTGCTGGCCCTCGACATAGTAGGTGGCAAGCGCGAATATCTCCCGGATGCGCTGATAGACGCGGGCCTCGCTGGCCCGAATCTCGCGGATGCGGGCCAGCAGTTCGTCGAAATGGTCCGCCAACCTGTCGTGGCCTTTAAGGCGCTCGTCGTCCAAGGTGAAGCCTTTGATCAGATACTCGCGAAGGCGCTCGGTCGCCCACTGGCGAAACTGCACCCCTCGCGGTGATCGCACCCGATAGCCGACGGCAAGAATCATATCGAGGTTGTAGAGCTTGATCTGACGCCGAACAGCACGGCTGCCCTCCTGGCGAACTTGTAAGTGTTCCTTACAAGTTGCCACCGTCGAAAGCTCGCCGTCCTTGTAGATTTCGCCAATATGGATGGTGATATTCTGTGGCGTCGTCAGGAATAACTCCGCCATGAGCGCCTGGGAGAGCCAGACCGTGCCGCCTTCAAGCCTGACCTGGATGCGGCTCTGGCCATCGTCGGTCTGATAGAGGATGATTTCGGATTTGGCCGGCTTTTCTGGCGAATTTTCAGCCATCAGTTTGAATCCTTGATCATCATGGCCAGAAATCACTCGGATAGAGGCGAATAACCCGTTCCGCCTCCCCTTTCTCCTTTAAGAAGGCCTCGTAGGGAACAATCATATTTTCTGGGGCCACCATGAAGGCGCTGGCCTGCTCGGAGGAGGCCACTCGCCCATCCGGCAGGCCGATCAGTACTCGCCCCATCGTACGCTTGAATCGCTCGCGGATGAGGGTCAGAGTGCCGGGGTCGCGCGCCAAACGAAGGAGCGCGCGCTTATAACCGCGGATCAACTCCGGCGTACGGCCGTCCTCCAGATCGGAGGCCATGGAGGAACCTCGGCTCGAAAAATCATCCGCCGCCCGATAGTCACCGAATGCTCCAGCGAGGCTATATTCCATGAGGAAGGGATCGTCCAGCTTGGTATGGGAAGCTGTTTCTGCTACGAAGCGCAGTGTTTGAATGGGGTTGGGACAGCGGTCCGCGTAGTAGCTCACCTTGCCCGCCGAGGGAGAAGCACTCATTTCGTTGGCGTACGCAAGTCCCGCAGCCCAGGTACGCATGAAGAGGGAATGTGCCCCTCCTCCCGACAAAGTGCCCATAGCCAGCACATCAAGAAGTTCCTCTTGCTTGCGAGAATTGTAGCGCGACCCGGGCACGGAGACCGAGAGTGCAGCCGTCTTGCCTCCAGGATTGACTAGCGCCACATGCACGGGTCGTTTCAGCATCGGGCAACATGGCCAATTGAGCGGCGAAAGCCTAACGTTGGGCAACGTCGGCCCAAACAGCGCCTTACTTCGGGCTCATCGGCCCCGGAACGACGGGGTTATTCTTGCCGAAAAGCTCGAGAACGACGGGGTCGGTCTTCGGGGGCTTCGAGAGGAAACCGCGGATTTCTTCAGGCACGAGCTCAGGCTTCTGGTACACGGGGTGCTCGTGGTTGAGCTGGGAGTCCAGAGAGGTCTGATCGCCGGCGACAGACGGGGTCGGAACCATGCGGATCGTGTCCCACGGACAGTCCTTGGCGCACAATTGGCAGCCGATGCAGATGTCGTAGTTGACCCACACGCCGGTGGCCGAAGGATCTTCTCCGAACTTCTCGATGCACTGAGGAACCGGGCAAACCGCGATGCAGACCTCGCAGCCGGTGCAGGCCGACAGGTTGACCAAGGCCTTGATCTTGGCCTTTGAGGCGCCCTTGACGAGGGCGGCGCGGCGGGCGTCGTTCTGGGGAGCGGGCATTAGACGGCCTCCAGTACGGCTTCGGCATGGCCGGCGACGGAGACCTTGCGCAGCGCCTGCGTAACGCGGCCGTCCTTGCCGATGACGAAAGTCGATCGCACCACGCCCATGAACTTGCGGCCGTAGAGCGTCTTTTCCTGCCACACGCCGTAAGCCTTGCAGATGGTCTTATCCTCATCGACGAGCAAAGGAAAGGGCAGGCCGTGCTTGGCCTTGAAGCCGGCGTGGGACTTGGCCGGATCAGGGCTGACCCCCATGATCAGGGCCCCCTGCTTGACGAACGCATCGTAGCGGTCGCGGAAGTCGCAGGCCTCGATGGTGCAGCCGGAGGTGTTGTCCTTGGGATAAAAATAGAGGACGACGGTCTTGCCCTTGAGGGCCTTAAGCGCCCACGTCCGTCCGGTTTCATCGGAGGCGGAAAAGTCGGGGGCTTTGTCCCCGACGGAAACGCTCTTGGTCTTAACGGCTACCATGCCTTCATTCTACTCTTGCGTGGGAAACGAGTCAAACGCGCGGCGCCAGAAGACGGCGCGCGGCCTGGCGCATGTCCTCGATGTCGAAGGGCTTGACGAGGTACTCCGAGTTCGTCCGGGAAAGGAAGTCGAGGACTTTCGGATTGAGGATGTCTCCCGTCATGAACAGAATCTTGGCCCGCGCCTTGACGGCCGCGACCCGGGCGTAGATGTCGGAGCCTTTGGCGTGCTCCATCTCCATATCCGAGATGACCAGATCGAAGCCGTCGGTATCGATGTGCGCCAGCGCCTCGGAGCAGTCGTAGACGACGGTGACTTCGTCCCCGTCCTCGCGCATCAGCCGCGCGACCAAGTCGGCGATGTCCTTCTCGTCATCGATGATCAGCACGCGCTTTCCGGGGACGGCGGCGTAGCCGGCCGCCTCCTGGGCGATCTCGAGCTGCGCGAGCCGGGCGAGTTCCGCCTCGGCGCCGAGCGGGAAATCCAGGATGAAGCCGCAGCCTTGCCCCGGCCTGTTCTCCAGGGATATGTCGCCGTCGTGCTCCTGCAGGATGTGCCGGCAGATCGACAGTCCCAGGCCCGTCCCGCGGCCGGGCTCCTTGGTAGTGAAGAAGGCCGCGAACAGCTTGCTCTCGAGCTCGGGCGGCACGCCGGGACCGTTGTCCTCGATGCGCAGGAAGGCCCGCCCCTCGCGCGTGCCCGTGGAGATGCGCAGGGTCTTGCCCTCGGGATAGCGCGTCGTCTCCTCCATCGCGTCGCAGGCGTTGTTGATGAGGTTGATTAACACCTGCACGATCTGCTGGAAATCCCCGATGACGACGGGGCTCGGCTCGGCGAGCTCCAAGGCGACGCGGACGTCCTCGGTCTTGACGAGGCGGTACTCGAGCAGTTCCAAGGCGGAGGTCACGGTCTCATTGAGCTCGACGCGTTTGCGCTCGTGGCGGCTTTTGCGCACAAAGAACAGGAGGTTCTCCACGACCTTGCGGCAGCGGAGGACGTTGCTGTAGACGTGGTTGAGGTCCTCGCGCAGCTGCGGCGCGCCGGCATCATGAAGGGCGATCTGGACGTAGCCTGAGATCGCGGCCAAGGGATTGTTGAGCTCGTGCGCGACGGCCGAGATCAGCTGGCCGACGGCGGAGAGCTTCTCGGCCTGGATGAGTTGTGACTGGAGTTCGGCGTTCTGCTTGCGATTCTGCTCCAAGCGCCCGCCCATCTCGTTGAAGGCGCTCGACAGCGTGCCAAGTTCGTCGGCCTCGGCGACCTCGATGCGATGGGAGAAATCGCCCGCGCCGATCTTACCCGCGGCGGACACCAAGGCCGCAATCGGGCGAGTGATGGAGCGCACGAGCAGCCGCAGGAGCACGATGAGCCCCGCCAATCCCAGCAGCGACGTCAGCAGGGCCGCGTTGCGCACCGTGCGCAGCGGCCCCAGGAAGTCTTCCATCGGCGCCTCGACGATCACCGTCCAAGGCCGGTTCCTCAAGCCGCTCGGCGCCGTCAACAGTTCAAGATTACCCGTGGGCAAGGCCCCTCCCTCGATGCGGAGGCCGCCCTCGGCCTGGACGAACGCTCGTCCGCGTTGGCCGACCACGACGCCGTGCATGAGCTCGCGCACCTGGGCCAGGTCGTAGCACAGGATCAGGACGCCTTTAAACGTTTTATGCTCGTCATAGACGGCCTTGGCATAGTAGACGACAAGCCCGACATCGGCCAGCTCCGAGACCGGGGAGGTCCACCAGCCGTCGGGCCCGGCCTCCTTGGCCTTGGTAAACTCAGCCTCTCGCACGGCGCCTGGACGCGCCGGGTAGCGGCTGACCTCTCTGCCGGCCCCATCGAGATAGCGTATCTGGGCGTAGACGCGGTTGCGCTCGGCAAAGTGCTTGAAGTAGCGCTCAAGCTCTTTGCGGTAGGTCTCGGCCTCGTCGAGCAGGCCGAAGTCGATGTTGTGATAGTAATCCCGGATCTGCGGGGTCTCCGAGAGGGTCAGAAGGTCGCGCAGGTGCTGCTCGAGCAAGTCATCGATGTTCGTCGCGATGCGCTGAGAGAGCGACAGGGTCTCCTTGTTGATCGCGGAGAGTATCTCGCGGCGAGCCATGTAATACTGCAGCCAAACGATGGCGCACACCGCGATGAGAACCGGCGGCAGGATGGCAAGGAGAAGCTTCGCCGAAAGCCTTTTGGGCGGGCTAGGTCTCATGGCCTTGTCAGTATAGTATCGAAATTCGGCCGCAGTCCATGAAATATCGCGCCGAGGGCGCTATAGGACTTTCCAGCCCACGCGCAAGAACCAAAGGATGCCCTTGGCCGTGTTGCGACTGCCGAAGTCGGTCAGCACCTTCACCATCACGTTGCTGAACTGAGACGTTAGGAAAGTCACGGACGGTCCCGCCTGGAATTGCCGGACCCGCGTGTCCGGCAGCCTCGCGCCGTTGAGCTCCTTATCAAAACCCGTTATATAGTTGAAGTGCCCGCCCAGCATGAAGCGGGGACTGACGAAACGACCGAAGTAGCTCTCGAAAACGATCTCGTTGCCGTTGCGCACCTTCGTGGCCGGATTCTGGAAATAGATGTTGTAGGTCAGCGCCGTCTCGATGTCATACGGGAAGACGAACCGCGAAAACACCCACGTCGGCCGCACCCGCCAATAGTTGTTCCCGATATTGGCCAGCCGCGTCGCGCTGTATTTTCCCGTGGGCATGTCGACGTAGCACCCGGGCCCCGTTCCGATGCCCAGACTCTCTTTGACGATCGGCCAATACCCGGCGACCACCGTGAGATCGCCGAACCCCACCGCGTGCTCATTGAGCATCTCCACCCGCCCCGACGGCAGAACCGCGGTCACCTGCAGAGGCCTCTTGAAGAACGGGTCCTTCCCATATAACGCGAACTTGACCACGTTGATGTACGACCGCAAGCCGAGGTTGGCGATGAGCGTATGCCCGTCCTTGTCCGTCACCTCGTGCGCCGAGTAGTAGGCCGGATAATCGGCCATATAGAATCCCGGAGGAAACGCCGCATAGTCGAAGGAGTCCGCCGACCACGCAGCTGAAGGAATAATCAGGCAACAGCCGAGAAGAAAAACGCCCCCGCGCTTCATTCTTTGATCCCACCGAATACGGCAAAGCCAAAATGTTTCCAATAGCAGTCCACTTGTTTAAATCCGGCCTGCCTCAACCAGCCCAGCTGATCTTCCAACGGCGACGGGATGTCCCCCTCGTCTTTTTGAATCTGGCGGTGCCGCGCGCGAATGGATTCCAGAGAGACGTTCTTCCGGCTTCGGCTCAAATTCCTCTGGATCAGCCGCACCCAGGCGTTTTCGTACATTCGCTCCAGATTTTTTGAAGCGCCTTGCAGCGGATCGCCGCAGACGAAAACTCCTCCATCATTGAGCACGAGGAACACTTGTCCGAAAAGACGTCTTTTGCCGGCGGCGTCCAGGTGATGGATCGCGCCCGTGGAAATGACCGCGTCGTACGTCCCCAGCTCTTTCATCCAATCCGGAGATCCGAAATCGCCCTCTACGAAAGATACGAGCTTGTCCGCAGCAAAACGCTTTCGAGCTAGAGCCAGCATATGGGCAGACCCATCCAAACCGACCAACGGAGCGGACGGCATGGCTTCACGCATGCGGGCCGTCGTATTGCCCGTGCCCGCGCCCAAATCCAGGACGCGGGGAGACCGCCGACGGCTCAATAAACAGACGGCCTCCGCGACCGCTCCTAAAGCCGCGTCATAGATCGGCCCCACGCTCTCACGGATCAGCTCTTCGTAAGACTTCGCCCTGTCGGCGCTATAAGCCGAACGCCACAGCTCGGCGCGCTTTGCCGCGGGACTCATTGCCGTCTCGCGCTCGCCAGGTCGAGCATGCCCGTCAATTGCGATTTGAGATGAATGCCGGCGGCCGCTCCAAAAGTCCGTATCCGTTGATACGTATAGATCCCCCACGCCTGTTCATAGATCCACTTATCGAATTCTTCGGCCATGTCTTTATGCTTCGCCGCATCTTGCGTCAGCAGCAAGTTCTTATACCTCTCATCGAAACCAGGCACCCCCCCGGCGCTCATCGGCGACAGGCTGAAAAAACACACCCCTGATAAAAACGCCATATGGCCGATCGGATCGGGCGCCAGGTTCGCAGTTAAATCGTACTGCCGCAGCTTTCCCTCAGAGACGATCCGGAACCCATCCGCGATGGAAACCGACGTCAATTCCGCCTCCACGCCGACCACCTTCAGGTGAGCCTTGATGATCTTCGCCTCGCGCTCCGACTGCTGCACCGCGAGAATGCGGAGCTTAAAATCCTTGACGTACCCGGCTTCCTTGAGAAGACTGCGGGCTTTAGCAGGATCGTATCGATAGGGCGCAAGGCGAGGATTGTGTCCGACTTCGCCGGGCATGCTCAAAGTCGCCATGGGCGTGCCGTTGCCCATGGCGGCGTAACGGATCAATTCATTCTTGTCGACGGCTAAATTAAACGCCTGCCTCACTCGAACGTCGGCCAAAGGACCCCGCAGCGACGTGAACCAGAACGCGGGCGTCGACAAAGTCTTGTCCTTGACTATTTGAAGCCCTTTTACTTGGGCGATGGCCAAAGTTTTCGTGCCCGGGACCTCCGTCAAGAGATCCACTGTCCCATGCGTCAACGCCTCGATTTGCTTGTCTTCAGGAATGAATTCAAAAACGATCCGATCGAAGTACGGCTTCCCCCTCCAAGAATCGGGATTGACCTCTAGAACGATCTGCTTTCCCTTTTCCCAGCTGCCGAAGCGGAATGGCCCTGTGCCTATAGGGATCGCCTCCGGAGAGAACGCAGCGGTGCTTCGGGACATGCTCAAAGGCACGATACGGGCGAAACTCGCCAAACGGCGCAGAAGAAGCGCGTCGGGCTCGCGCGTGCGGATCAGCAGCTTGCCCTTGGATTCGACGCGAATATCCTCGATGCCCGATATTTGGCCTGTCAGCGGCGAGTTTGCGCTCAGTTCTCTTTTTAAGCTCGCCTCGACAACGCGAGCCTCCAGACTTTCCCCGTTATGAAATTTAATGTTCTTGCGCAGAAAGAAGCGGATCGACCGGTCGCCTTCCGCTTCCCAACGCTCCGCCAACGCCGGCACGATTCGTCCTTCGACGTCGAAGCGCACCAGTCCTTCATAGATCTGATTGAGGATGTCGTCGGTTTTATTGTCGAAGACGAAATGCGGATCCAATCCGGCGGGATCCGAGACGTCATCGCACAAACGCAGCGTGCGCAGCGCTTGAGGCTCGGAGCGGGCCGCCGCGGCTCTCACGGACAAAATCAAAAGTGAGAGCACAAGACCGGCAGGCCGCCGGAGCGTCCTCACCGCTTCAAACCTTGGTTCCGATCACAAGCCAAGTTGGATTTTCAAGATCGCTCGGCACCCGCTCGGTCCGGATGCCTACAAAACCGGCGTCCAATAGCCACGTTTGATAAGCTCCCGCGGAATAAACCTGCCCGGTCCCGGTCGTCACGAGCATGTGCAGGGACAGCAGAGAAGCGAAAGCCGGAGAGGCCCCATCTTCCGAGGTCAGGAAGTCATGGATCACCACCATCCCTCCCGGCCGCAAAGCGGCCCGGCACTTGGCCAGCAGCTTGCGATTGGCCTGTTCATCTTCATTGTGCGTTATATGAGAGAGGAAGATGACATCATACAGTTCGCGTCCAAACGAAGTGCGATGGTAGTCTCCTGGCTTGAGCGTGATCCGATCGCGGAGCGGCGATTGGCTTAATATGTTCCGAGCCACTTTAAGAGACGGCGGCAGATCGAGAAGCACCGCTTTTAACCGCGGATTTCGCAGAAGAAGAGCGCGGGTATATGCGCCGGGGCCCGCACCGATGTCGAGTAAGGTTTGCGCGACCGGAAGAGGCAGCAATTCCGCGATGGCTCGCGCCGGCCGCTCGGAGATGTTGTCCATGCCGCGGATATAGGATTCGGCGAAAGCGGGCGAACGCGCAAGCCAAGCACCAATCGACGTTTTCGCTCGCCCGGTGCGAGTCAAAGGCTCCAGCGCGCCCCAGCAATCCCATGCCGCATCCTGGTACATCAAGTTATGGCCTAGATAGCGTTGGCTGGAAGCCACTAAATAGGTGGAAGAAATAGGCGTATTAAGGTAGCGCTCTCCCGACTTCGAAAGAAACCCCAAGGCCGCGAGGCCATCCAAGAGTATGCGGGTCGGGCGCGGCTTGGTTTTGAGTCGGCGGCTCAGGGTCTCGACCGTATCGGAGCCTTCGGCAACGGCAGTGAAGATATCAAAGGAAACCGCGGTGAAGAGAGTTTTCGCGCCGCGGTAACCGAGGACTAAGCGGTCAATGAGATGCAACCCGCTGGCCTTCGTGGAGACGAGCGGCGCGTCGATAAGCTCGGATGCGGTCATGAAAGTCTCCTATATCAGTGTTTGTTGAAGAAGCGTTCGAGCGTCTCAAGACGAACGGCGGCGGGAGGAAAGGCATTCACGTCGGTGCGCGCGTCGATGACCGTCGGCCTGTTCGCCGCCAAAGCCAGGCGCACGAATCTCTCCACGTCTCCGGGCAGCTCCGCCTTGAAGGCCAAGGCCCCCATCCCCTCGGCCATCTTGACAATGTCGAGCTGGTGATTGAACAGTGCGGTGTGGAACTTGCCCTTGAACTGCATCGTCTCGCCCAGATGCACCATCCCGTGGCCGCCGTTGTTCTGGACCACCCAGATCACCGGGATGTCGTTCTCGACGGCCGTGTGGACCTCCATGCCGTTCATCGCAAACGCCCCGTCGCCCACCAACGCCGCCACCGGCCGCCGCGGCGCGGCCAATTTCCCACCGATCGCCGCCGCCACGCCGTGGCCCATCGAGCCGAAGCCCATGTTGATGAAAAAGCTCCCCGGCCGGCGGACCTCGAAATAATGGAGCGCCCAAGCCATCACGTTGCCGATGTCGACGAAGAGGATCGCGTCGTCGGGAAGCGCCCGGCGCAGCTCGGCGACCACCCGCTGCGGCTTCAACGGAACGGAAACGTCGTCCATGCTGGCGGCGTCGATGAAGCGGGGATGCGCCCTCTTGATCTCGGACACGGCGACCCGGCGCTTCTCAAGATCCGGCGCCGTGCCCACGCGCTGGGCCTCGCGCTCGAGCTCGAAGCCGAGCTCCATCATGACCCGCTTAGCGTCTCCCACCAACCCCACGCTGACTGGATAATTCTTGCCGATCTCGGCGGGATCGACGTCGATCTGGAGGAAAGCGCGGTCTTTGGCCAACCGCGGGTCCCACGCGTGCGTCGAGGCCTCGCCCATGCTGGTGCCCACGACCAAGAGGAGATCGGTGTCCGCAGACAGCAGCGCCGCGTCGGCCTGCGGCGAACCGGCCAGGCCGAAGACGCCCAGCGACAGCGGGTGATCCTCGGGAAAGACTCCCTTGGCTTTCGGCGTCGTCGCCACGGGAATGTTCAAGCGCTCCGCCAAAACGAGCAGCTCTTTGTAGCCCCTGGCCAAATGAACGCCGTAGCCGGCCAGGATCGCGGGCCGGCGCGCGCGCAGCAGCAGTCCCGCCGCCTCGCGCACGCTGCGCCGGTCGAATAACTCCGATTGGGGACGATATTGGTCGCGGGGCCACGCCTCATCGGGCACAGGGCGCTTCATCATATCCGCAGGCAGGCTCAAATGGACGGGGCCGGGTCGCCCGCCCAAGGCCCTTCGCAACAGATAGCGGATCATGTCGGATATCTTGTCTGGCGAGACAAGCATGATGCTGGCCTTGGTCACGGCCTTATACAGGTCGACGATATCGATGCCTAAAGGAGAGCTTTCCTGCGCCGCTCCCTTGCCGAAGGCCGCCGTCGCGATCTGCGCCGTCAAAATCAGCACCGGCACCGAATCGCGCGAGGCGCAGGCGATCCCGGTCAATGCGTTGGTGGCGCCGGGACCTGTGGTCGTGCAGCACAGCCCCAGGCGACCGCTGACCCGGGCGTAGCCGTCGGCCATAAAAGCCGCCCCCCCCTCGTGCTTGGCCAGGATCGGGCGGATCCTCTTGCCTTCGAAGATAGCCTCATACAAAGGCATCAAAGGCCCGCCGGGAATGCCGAAAATGCAGTCCGTTCCCTCCGCCTCCAGATATTTGAGGAGCAAGCCCACGGCCGTGACCGGCGCCGCGTGCGGCGCGACGGGCGCAAGGTGGTGCTGGAGATGGGCAGTCGACGCCGGAAACGCAAAGCTCATTTTTTCGCGAGCGATTTGAAGTCTACCTTGAGGAGTTCTCCGGCCTTGGCCACCAACTCGGCAAGATCCAGCGGCTTGCGATAGAGCGCGTCGGCCTTCATGTCCGCGAGCTTCTTCTCGCTGTAGGGCGGCTTCTTGCCGGTGATGGCGATGATCTTGATATCCCGCGTTTTGGGGTTGGATTTCAGGACTCGGCAAACCTGCATGCCGTCCATCTTGGGCATCACGATATCAAGGATCACCAGGTCGGGAAGCGTCTGGCCGATGCGGATCAAGGCCTCGATGCCGGTGTGGCAGACTTCCGCCGCGCACGCATCGGCGAAGCGGTCGAAAGCGCGCTTGAGAACCTTGGTCACATCGACGTCGTCGTCGACGATCAAGACCCGGCTCTGAGAAAAGAGCTCGGGCGGCACCGGGATGCTGAGCTGGCGGAGGAAGGCCAGCAGGTCGTCCTTACCCACGCGGTGGTGGCCGCCCGCCGTCTGGTACGACTTCAGCTTGCCTTCGTTAATCCAATGGACCACGCTCGAAGGGTATACGTCGCAGAATTTAGCGATATCGTGCGTGGTGTAAGTTTTGTCGGTCATATTCTATTTGCTCTGTTTACTTCGTTTTATGATTATACGCTGGTTGCTTTGAACCTGTCAACCAAATGACATATAATATGAGCATAGCGGTCAAATCCATGAAATGCCAGAGGGTATTAGTCGTCGAGGACGAGGCCTCCATGCGCGAGGTTTACCGCGCCTTCTTCGAGAAACGGCTTGCCCCCGAGTTCGAGGCCGTCATCGTCTCCGACGCCGAGCAGGCGCTGGAGGTCCTCGGCGAGAAGGCCGTGGACATCGTCGTGCTGGATTGGGGACTGCCGGGCATCTCCGGAGCGCATCTGGCCAAGGCGCTGCGCGCCGATTCAAAGACCCGCGCGCTGGGCATTCTCATGGTCACGGCCAAGGCCTCGCTGGGCGCTGAGATCGTCGCCCTCGAGTCCGGCGTCGACGACCATATCGCCAAGCCATTCGATGAGAACATCCTGCAGGCGCGCCTGCGCAGCCTGAGTCGGCGTCGGGAGAGAAACTTCGCGCGCCACCAAACCGATCTCTTTCCGGGAATCGAAACGGATTGGAACGCCGGACACATCACCATTGACGGCCTGCCCGTGCATCTCACCCCAAAAGAGATCGATCTGCTGCAGATCTTCATGCAAAGACCCAATATAATCCACACATATTCATATCTTTGGCAGACACTTTGGGGCTACGACGCCGACAACTGGGAGCATATCCTCGCCGCCACCGTCTCCACTCTGAGGAAAAAGATCGGTCCCAAATGGGGCCCAAGGCTGCTCGCCCATTCGGGCAGAGGCTACGCTTTCAAGCCCTGATTTTGATCTTTTTTTGATCTTTGCAGTCTATACTGCCCTAGGCTCAGAGATATGATAAATCCCGCTCCAATTGAAGGACTGGCCGAAGACCAGTTGCTGCGCCACGTCCTATCGGCCAGCGCCGACATGGTCTTCGTCAAGGACAGCTGCAACCGCCTGCTCTGGGCCAACCGCTCCTTCTGCGAGTTCTACGCCAAGAGCCTCTCGGAACTGCGCGAATTCACCGAACCGGACGCGGAGAACGCCGCTCGTTATCGCGCCGAGGACGAGCGGGTGATCCGCGACGGCCAAACCCTCGACATTCCCGAGGAGCCCGCGCTGCGACACGACGGCCGCACGCGCTGGTTTCACACCGTCAAGACGCCCATCGTCGACGCAACAGGGCGCCCCGCCATGCTCGTCGCCGTCTCCCGCGACGTGACCGATCTTCGCGCCAATCGCATCTCGCTGGCGCGCATCAGCGAGTGCCTGCTCGCCTTCGGCCCGGATTCCTTCGACAACATCGCGCGCCTGACGGCCCTGTGCGGCGATCTACTCGGCGCCGACAGCGCCGTCTACAAGCGCGTGGAGAAAGGCAATCTCACGGTGATCGGAGGCTGGAATCCGCCGGCGGGACTCAAACCGGTCTCTCCGCTGCAAGGCACTCTCTGCGAGGAGGTCGTCAAACGCGCCGGCGATGAGCTGTTCATCGCCAAGGACGGAGACCGGAACTACGTCGGGCGAGCGGTGCGGACCGGACATCGGGTCGTCGGCGTGCTCTCCGTCCTGTTCCGCCGCGAGGTCGCGGCGGATGCCGTCTTCAGCAAGGTCATCGGGATACTGTCGTCGGCCATCGCCGTCGAAGAACAGCGTCTGCGGGCCGAGAAGGAGCGCGCGCACCTGACCGAGGAGCTCCGCCAAGCGAATAAGGTCGAGGCCATCGGACGGCTGGCTGGCGGCATCGCCCACGACTTCAACAACACTCTGACCATCATCAAGGGCTACGCCGAGTTCCTGCGCATGACCATCGCCGATGGCGCTTTACGCGCCGACGCCGGTGAGATCGTCAAGTCCGCCGATTTCGCCGCCTCGCTCACGCGCCAGCTCCTGGCCTTCGAACGGCGGAAGCTCACCGCGCCGCGCATCGTCGCCCTGGACGCGATCCTCGCCGATTTCGCCCGCATCCTCAAGCGCCTGATCGGCGCGCACATCGAACTCGTCGTCGCTCCCTCCGCGGGAGAGGCCCGGGTCTACTCCGACCCCGGTCAGATGGAGCAAATCCTCGTCAACCTGGCGCTCAACGCCCGCGACGCCATGCCCGACGGCGGACGATTGTCCTTGGCCATCAACGAGGTCGAAGCCTCGGCGCTGCCGCCAATAGATGGCCCCGCCCCCTCCGACCGCTACGTCGCACTCACCGTGGCCGACACCGGCTGCGGCATCAATCCGGAAGTCCTTCCGCGCATCTTCGAGCCGTTCTTCACCACCAAGGAAGTAGGAAAGGGAACCGGCTTGGGATTGTCCACGGTCAACGACATCGTCAAGTCCAACGGCGGGCGCATCATTTGCGACAGCGCGCCGGGACAGGGCACGACCTTCCGGGTCTATCTGCCTTTGTGTCCGCGGCCCCTGACCGCCGAATCCGCCGACGGCCCGGCGCCCGTCAAGCGGGGCCAGGGCCATATCCTGCTCGTCGAAGACGACGCCGATCTGCGCGCGATGTTCGCGCGCATCCTGCGCGCGACCGGCTACGAGGTGACGGACGCCCCAGACGGAGAGACCGCCTTGTCCCTGGCCGCCGGTTTAAGCGGACGCTTGGCGGCCTTGGTAACGGACATGGTCATGCCCGGCATGAACGGCCAGCAGTTGGCAGTCGCCCTGGAGCAAACCCAGCCGGGCCTGCGCGTGCTCTACCTGTCGGGATATTCCGACGACGTCGCCTTCCGCGGCCCGATCAAGTCCGACGTCGCTTTTCTGCAGAAGCCGTTTAGCCCCCAAGAGCTTTGCCTCAAGCTCCAGGCCGTACTCGCCGTCTAGCCGGATCCGTTCATGGCATGAGCGCCGCCGCCGGCAGGCGCTTGGCCAGCTTGCCCAACAAGGCTTCCTCGATCGTCGCGGGATAGCGGACCGCGACGTCGGTGATCGCTCCCGAGGCGTCGCGCACGGGCTCCAAGTTCGCGTTGACCGGCACCAGCCGTGTCGGCAACCCGAGGGCCTTGTGCCGCGCGACGACTTGATCGCGCCAGGCGATGTTGATGGGATCGCCGTAGGTCTCAAAGAGCTTCTTGGCCGCGTCATAGTCGCCTTCGGCCTTGACGCGCATGAGTTCGCCCAGCAGCTCGCTCACGCCGCCGCGCATCTTGCCGATATCCGTGACATGCAGGAAAACTTTCGAGTCCCGCTCCTTAACCTCGACGGCCCCGGTCTTGTTGAGCAGGTACATCGTAATGAGGTTGCGAGCGCGCGCATGCGCCTGCGTGAGGCGATCGGCCTTGGCGTAGCCCTTGAGCTGCACCAGCCCGCCCTTGGTGATGAAGGACCGATAGGACTCCTCGATGATCTCGGGGCTGGCGACTAGGCCCTTCTCCTTGAGCTTTGGATCGGCGATGGCCCAAAGCCCGAACAGCTCGGCGCGGGCTTCTTCCAGAGCACCGGCGTACTCCTTGAGGAATTCTGCGGGCTCATGCCCCTTGAGTCGCTCGCTCATCCGCCCCGAGGCATGTCCGGCCGTCTCATGCAGGCTGACGTGCAGCCGGTATGCCGCGTCGCCCCATTTTCGATAAAGCTCGACCTCGCGCTTGTCCCAAGAAAATTCCTCCATTTCCTTGGCCCCTTGGTAAGCGGAGACCGACTCCAGCGCATTGCCGATCATGATGTTCTTCGAGCCTTCCGTCTCGCGCAGAGCCTGCTCATTGGGAAGATTGACGCCGAGGGTCAGCTTATTGGCGGCGTCCCCCGCGTTGACGAACACGGTCACCGCGTTGGCCGTGATCGGCACGACCGTCTTCTTTTTGTAGGCGTCGGGCCAAGGAGCGGCCTTCTCAAAATAACCGGACTCGTCTGCGACTAATTGTATGACCTTAGTGAACTTGGGGTCCTTAAAGCTGATAATCCCCTCGAAGGACGCGCGGCGTCCCATCGGCTCGCCGTACGTCTCGATAAAACCCAAGATGGCGTCAACGGAAGAGTTGTCATGAACCCAAGCGCGATTATATTCCCGGAAGTCGACGGGATCGCCGCTTTTAAAGAAGCTGATAAGCCGCTGGAACGCCTCTTTCTGCTTGGCCGTAGCGGCATGCGGCAAGGCGTCGTTCAGGTGCCCGACCACCTCGCCGAGCTCCTTGGCGTAGCGTCCGGGCGGGATGCCTCGCGCCGGATCGCCGGCGCGATAAACCTCCTCCCGAATCACGCCGTTTACCTTGACTAGACGGTTGACGATCGGATAGGGCTTGTCTTTATCGTTCGCCTCGGCCTCCGCCTGCGTCACGTCTCGGTAGAAATTGACCGCGGTCCCGGCCACGTTGTCCTGATTGGGCTTGGTCGTAAACAACACGGGCTCGTAGGCCGGATCGAAGATCGTGCGTCTGAGATCTTCCAGCTGGGCGTCCAGCGCGATCGCGTCGGCGCCGGGAAAGGCGCCGCCGCGCTGCGCGATCCGCGCCGCGTCGCGCAGCTCCTCGAACGTGAAGGCGGGGACGAACTTATCGTGATTGTGGCTGTAGTAATTTCCGCCGTTGGCCGAGAACTGGAGGAAGTAATCTCGCATTTTTTTAGCGGCTTCCACGTCGACTCCCTGCGCGTGCGTCATGATCTGCTCGAGCAGGTTCTTGATCTCCAATCCGCGTCGATGGACCTGATCGAAAGCGATGGGCTTTCCCGCCCGGGCGGCTTCCGCCAGATGATAGGCGAGCAGCTTCTGCTCCAAGGGCAGCGTTTCGAAACCGTCGATATAGAGTTGAAGAAAGCCGACGTCGCCGGCGCGATCAAGCAGGTAGCGGCGCTCTCTCGTCTCGACCGGTTTTGCCTTGGGCGTCCTGCCTTCATCCGCCGCCCGGCAGAATCCGACCGCGACGACGACGAGAACGATCAGACCGAGACGATAATCCTGTTTGAGCGCCATATTCCCTCCGCTTACGGCCAAGCATAGCAAGAGAACGGACGATTCGCCAGAGCCGCGATTTCCGCGGCGCCGGCGATGGCCGCGTCGGGGCGTCCAGCGGCCGCCGCGGCAAGACGCAGGCCTCGCATCCCGGCGCGATCCACTAGAAGCCGCACGGCTATATCCGCGGCGCTCTCCGGCGAGGAACACGCGATCGCCGCCCCTAGCTCCACAAGCCGCCGCGCGTTGTCCTCCTCCTGCCCCGGCAACGGCCGGCTTAAGACCATGGGAAGACCAGAGGCCAGGCTTTCGGCGGCGCTAAGCCCCCCCGGCTTGCCCAGATGCAAGTCGCTGGCCGCCATCATGGCCGCCACCAATTCCGGCGGCTGCGGGCCGAAAACGCGCAGGCGAGCGCCCGCCTCACGATGGGCGCTGAGCGCGCCCCGCACTGTCTCGTTGGCTCCGCACAGGACAAGAAGATGAGCGCGCGGATTGGCCGCCAGCAGCGCCGCTGCGGCCCGGCCCAGACCGCCCAGGCCCTTGCCTCCGCCGGATAGAAGAACGACCGGCGCCGACGAAGGTAGGGCCAACGCGCGCCGGGCCTCCTCGCGGCCAGGTTTCGAGGCGAACGCGGGGTGGACGGGGATGCCGGTCGCGCGCAGGAGCGAACGCGCAACGCCCAGGCGAACCAGCTCCGAGACCGCCGCCTCATCGGGTGCCAGGATCAAATCCGCGGGCGGGTCCGCCCAGAACGGATGCACGCCGTAATCGGTGAGCACCGAAACGACGGGGATGTCGAGTTCCCCCCGCCGGCGCGCCTCGGCAAACACCGCCGCGACCGCGGCCTGCGGGCAGACCACGACCCGCGCGCCCGATCGGCGCACGCCCTCGCGCAGGCCGCCGGCGCCGCCCAAGTCTAGATAAGCGCCGCGCACGGCGCGCAGGAGGCGGCGTGCCCACGGGCTGCGGTAGAGCGCGCGCCAGGAGCATGGAGCCGCGCTCAACAGCGCGTGGCAGCCGCGCGCCACGACTTGCCCCGCGGCCGGATGATGATCGGAAGCGACCTCGACCCTGGAAAAAGAAAGGCCGGCCTTTCGGCCGGCTTCCTCCAAAGCGAAGGCCGCCGCGGAGTGCCCGCTCGGCTGGTAGCCGTAGACGAGCAGCGCTCTCGCGGCGGCCTCGTTCAAGGACTAGAGGTCGTTGGAAGCCTTGAGCTCTTCGTAGCGCTTCGGGTTCTTCGTCTTCAGCTGATCGACGAGGCCCTTGCGGTGCTCGGCCCACTTGGCGGCGTTAGCGCCGGTCTTGCGCTTGACCGAGTCGTAGGACAGGAACTCCCAGATCGACTTGCCGTCGGCCTTCTGTAGATTGCAGCCGGGCTTGTTCATCATGCGCTTGACGTAGCGGTTCCAGACCTTGGCCTCGACCTGCCAGATGGAGGCATCCTTAAAGAGCTCGGGCTGGTCTTTCTTCATCTTAGCCAATGCGGCTTCCTGGGCCTTGTCGTCCATGCCGCCCTCGGGCTCGACGAAGCGGCTGTTGAGCGGACGCGCCGCGGAGTGGCATTGCGCGCAGCCGTTCTTGTTGCCCACAAGCTTCTTGTAGCCGGCCTGCACGTTGGCCGGGTAGGACTTGATCACGTCATCGGGCAAAGTCTCCGGCCCGAAGTCGTTGGCGTAGGGATTGGCGAGCGCCTTTTCCTTCTCGCTGATCTCCGCGGCATGCGCGGGAACGAAGGCGGCGACAAGCGCCATGACGGCGACGAAAGTCAGTTTGCAGTTCATGATGTCTCCTTGTTTAGAATCCCGAATCGTCTTTCTTGGCGATCGACAACAGCCACGTCGCCATGTCGTCGAGCTCCTTCTTGGATATCTTATCTTTCCAGGCGGGCATATAGATCATGGGCAGCGGGCCTTTCGGGTTCCACTTCTTGGCGTCGGCGGCGGGCACGCCCGCGGCAATCTTCTTGACCAGTTCCTCATGGGTGTAAGTGCCCATCAAATCAGGCAAGGTCGGTTCGGCACCCAACTCCATGTTGTCGAAGAGTTCCTTCTCCGACATCTTCTCGTCGTACTCCTTCTGCCCGGCGCCAAGAGAGTTGAAGCGTCGGCGCCCCTGCTTGGCGTCCATGCCGTGACAGCCGGCGCAGCCGTACTTCTGGAATACGAAGCGGCCATGCGACTTGGTGTCGGCGAAGGCGGGCTCGCGCGCCGGCGGCGCCGGCACATGCCAGCGGTAGGGGATCATCTCCTCCTTGGTCATGCCCGACAGGTAGGCGGTGATCGCGTCGGCGTCCTCGCGGCTGAGCTCCTTGGTGAAGTCGGGCATGCCCGAGGGCGCGATGGGCTCGGCGTTGAGCTTGGCGAAGGGGTCGTTGGGCGTGTTGTGGGCCGGATCGTTGACCAAGTGGCCCCGGATCCAGTTCTGGATGTTCCAGTGGCTGTTATGGTGCTCGTCGGGCAGTTCCTTGCCGTCGATGCGCACGCGCTTAAAGTTGAAACCCGCGATGCGCTCGAAAGGCTTGTCGGCGATGTCGCCCAGGTCCACCGAGACGACGCCGCCCCAACCGTTGATCGCGTGGCAGCCTTGGCAGCCGTGCTGATTGAAGAGCTTCTTGCCCTTGGCCGCGACTTCCGCGCCCTTGAGGGTTTCGAAGTTCCCATGGCATTTCACGCAGGCGCCTTGGATGTGGTCGCCCTTGAGCATGGGCTTTTCCCAGTGCTTGACCCAACCGTGGGCCGCTTCCTTGGTGGTGGCTAAGCCCTGGCCGGAGTGGCAGGACGTGCAGCCGAACTTGGTGAAGGAATGCGACTTGACCAGGCTCTCATCAATCTTCGGGTGGGACTTGTACGGGTTCTCCTTGAAGTCGTTCTTGAGCGAGGGGTTGGTGTACTCGTCCATGCCCACGTGGCAGGTGATGCAGCGATCGAAGCGGCCGAGGTCGGTCACGATGATCTGCTTGATCTCCATGGGAGAGCGGCGCATGGCCCGGGCTTCGGCCTTGATCGCCGCGACTTTCTTCGGGTCCTTCTCAGCGGCGGCCCGCTTCTCGATGGCCTCCGCTGCCATCTTGTAGTACGTCGCCTGGTAGGGCCGCCACTCGGCGAAGAAGTCGACGGTCAGCGCCCAGACAAAGACCGCCAGCATTGCCGCGTTGAAGGCGTAGAAGAGTTTTCGGTAGCTCATATCAGATGTTCATGCTGATCGAGGGGATGGTCAGCACGTACTTGATGTTGAACGCCAGACGAGCGCACATTTTGAGGAGCACGCTCATCGTGCTGACGACCAGGACCATCGTGACGAGATACCGCGGCCAATCCAACGTACGGATATGCCGCTGGGGCAGGACGAAGCCGAAATAGAAGGACGAGCCCAGGAAGAACAGGAGGAAGGCGCCCTGCACGACGTCCATCTTGCCCATCACGACCCCGACAGCCGCCAGCAAGGCGACCAAGCCGAGGAAGGCGCCCATGGTCTTCTTGCCGTCGAGTTCCTTCTGGATCATCTTGGGGAGCAGCATCCAGGCGCCGGTCACAGCGCCCAGCAAGGGAATGCCAAGCAGCATGGAATACGCGCCCACGTCCTTCGGGCCGAAGACGCTCCACGTCGCCGGAGGCGCGGGCTTCAAGCCGTACCACGACTCCCAGGGCCAGTACCAGGCGTAGTTCGGGCCCCGGCAGGCGTAGCCGATGTAGATCAGCGCGAACCACATCACCACGCCGAGCATGAACAGGGTGTTGGCGAAAGGCCGCTCCTTCCAGGCGTAGTAGCCGATGCCCTTGGGGTTGGTGTCGATGTAGGGGATCGCCATCAGGCCCACGATGATTAAGCCGGGCATGACGACGCCGGCGATCCACGGATCGAAGTACACAAGCAGTTCCTGCAGGCCGACGAAGTACCAGGGAGCCTTCGAAGGGTTGGTGGTCACGTTGGGATTGGCGATCGCCTCGAGCGGGGCGTTCTGCAGGATCGACCAAACCATGATGAACAAGGTCGTGGCCGCGGCGCCGATGTACTCGCGTTTGACCAGGTGCGGCCACACGTCGATCTTCTCCTCGTTGGCCTGGTAGGGCGCGGCCGAGAAGCTGTCCTTGCGGATGCGCCAGAAGTGCAGGATGAGCAGAATGCCCACCACCAACGGCACGGCCACGCAGTGCATGACGTAGAAGCGCAGGAGCGTGTTCTCCCCGACCATGGTGCCACCCAAGAGAGTGAAGCGCACGTCGTTGTTGATGCGCATGCCCACCAGGGAGCCCAACGGACCCTCGTTGCCCAGGACGGGCGTCGCACCGGCCATGTTGGTTCCAACGGTCACGGCCCAGATCGCGAGCTGGTCCCAGGGCAACAGGTAGCCGGTAAACGACAGGAACAAGGTCAAAGTCAGGAGCAGGACGCCGATGCCCCAGTTGAACTCGCGGGGCTTCTTATACGCGCCGGTCAGGAACACGCGCACCATGTGCGCGATGACAGCCACGACCATGGCCTGCGCGGCCCAGCGGTGCGCGTTGCGCAGGAACATGCCGAGGGTGACCGCGAACTCGAGGTCCTTGATGTCGCGATAGGCCAGGCCGATGGTGGGACGGTAGTAGAACATCAGCGCCACGCCGGTCAGCGTCAAGATAAGGTAGAGCGCAAAGGAAATGCCGCCCATGCCCCAGCTGTAAAGCCACTCGACGGCGCGCGGACGGACCTTGACTGGATGCAGGTGCAGCCACACGTTGCCGATGATGTGGCCGGCGCGGTCGCGGGGCGTGTCCTTCCAGACGCCGCCGCGGAAAACCGACCGCCAGAGCTGGGAGTCGATGACTTCTTTCTTGATCTTCTCTATGTCGAGAGTAGGCATGATCTCCTCAGACCGACGCGTAGGCCGCGAAGTAAGGCGCATTCCCGCGCTTGTCTGGCTTGTTCTCGAGGACGGCCTTGTCCACGATCAAATCGCCGGTGGGGGCCAACTCGATTTTCGTGCGCCACAGCGGCATCGGCGCCGGTCCGGCGATCACGTCGCCGTCCATCGTGTAGTTGGAGCCATGGCAAGGGCACTTGAAGCGGTTCTGGTCGCCCCACCAGTTCGGCGTGCACCCGAGGTGCGTGCAGCGCGCCCACATGGCGTAGAAGCCAGAGGGAGTGCGCACGATCCAGACGCGCTGCTCGTTGAGCCATTTCGTCGAGACGCCCACGTCGAAGCCCGCGGCGGGACCCGCGTTGAATTTTTGCGAGGGCTCGTAGATCACGTTCGGAAACATAAAGCGCGCGCCGGCCGCCGCGGTCGCGGCAAAAAACGCGGCGAGCATGCTCCACCCGGCCCAGAGAAAATCGCCTCGGGACATCGCGGCCGGCTTGGCCGGCTTGGCCGCCGCGGGCGTCGCGGGCTGCGGCGTCGGATTCGGCGTCGGATTCGTGTTGGCTTCGCTCATGTCTCGTTGTTAACCTAAAATTAGTTTTGTCGAAAAATGACGCACAGCTACACAAAATAACAATTCATGCTTGGACTGTCAAACGCCCCGACGAGAGGGCTTACGGCGCCTTCTCGCCGGCCGTCGCCGCGCGGTCCAACACCCAGGAATCAAATCCCGCGTGAGGCATGAGGGTCTTGCCGTCCCAGGCGTAATCGAGGCCGGCGAGGTCCTTTGCGATCTTCTCCTCGATTCCCCCGCGGGCGATAAGCACGGGCACCACCAGCGCTCGGCCCTCGCC
>CXWL01005594.1_pt1 | contig 38704 bp, 34 predicted proteins | sample 590931 | NCBI WGS metagenome assembly CXWL01 (sample SAMEA3498368, study PRJEB10139) | groundwater metagenome | biome: water well; material: biofilm material | place: Germany | collected 2015-04-27 | reverse complement strand
GCATGGCCAAACCTAACCCATTCCAGCCTCCGTAGCTGGCTTTCTGGCGCGCACACTCCTAGCCCGGATTATTCACCAGAGGTCGTAGCGAGGTGGCGCAGATGCCTGCTATCACGAGCTCTCGCAGAGGTTCTCGGCCGAGGCGTACTGGGCAGTACGTTGCAGGCTGGGGTTCTCGAGAACGCCCGTCAGAGCTGGCATATCCGACTCCGTAGTAGATCGCTGGTGAATAATCCGGGCTAGGAGGGCCACTCGGCCGACTGGTCAGAAATCGCCGACTTGGCGCACCTAGTCTCTGTGGACGGTCACGACCACCACCCACCTTCCAGGGAGCCACCGATGTTGGCCATCGTCACCGCTTCGACGCTCAACCTCCGCCCCGACCCGTCGACCGCCCTGCCGCCGCTCGCCAAGCTCCCGCGCGGCAGCGCGGTCGAGATCTTGGAGACCCTCGGCGGCTGGTATCGGGTTCGCACCGACCACGGCGATGGCTTCGTCCGCGGCGACTACGTAATGCTGGCCGATCCGGCGCCGACGCCGGCATTCCTCGGCCAGCGCGCCGACCTCCTGGCGATCCCGCTGGCGGCTACGCCGCCGCTTGCCACCGCGGGCCTCGCCGGCCCGGCGCTCGGCGCCGCGCGGGCCTGGAATCGCCATGGCGGGCTGCTCAGGCCAGTGGCCGCCGAGCTGGCGATGCGCCCGTCGGCGGCGGTTGCCGTCCTCGTCGTCGAGTCCGGAGGCAACGGCTTCGGTGCCGACGGCCGTCTGCTGATCCGTTTCGAAAACCACGTCTTCTTCGATCAATGGGGCGCGGCGAACCCGAAAACGTTCGCCCGCTACTTCCAGTTCGACGCCACGCGACGCTGGACCGGCCACACCTTCCGCGCCGCTGCCAACCGCCCCTTCGCGCGCTTCCACGGCACCCAGGCCGGCGAATGGAACGCCTTCGAGGTCGCTCGGGGACAGAACGCCCCGGCGGCGCTGCGCGCGATCAGCATGGGCGCGCCGCAGATCATGGGCTTCAACCATGGTCGTGTCGGCTACGACTCGGCGGCGGACATGTTCGACGCCTTTGCCGCCAGCGCCGCCGCCCAGATCCTCGCCATGTTCGACTTCATCAAGGGCCCGGGCGCCACCTCGCCGCAACTGCAGGCGCTTCAACGCGACCAGTGGGAACAGTTCGCCAGCCTCTACAACGGCCCGGGCAACGCCACTGCCTACGGCGACCGCATCCGCAGCACCGAGGCGGCGGCGCGCAACCTGTTCTCCTGACGCCCGCCGGCCGCTCCGGCCTCAACCGGGCGGCAGGAAGCAAACCTCGCGGCGCGCAAAGTCGAGCTCGATCGCCGCGAAGCGTCGCAGGAAGTCGTTGCCGAGGATGCCGGCCGCCGACTCGGCGCCCCAAGCGCCGAGGGCCGGCAACGGTGCCAGGTGAAAGGTCACGTCCGCGAACGTCTGCCCGTCAATCCGCAGCTCGCCGACGCGCGCCGACGGCGCTAGAGTGGCGGCGCCGTCGAGGCCACGAATCTCGACCGCACCATCGCTGCCGGCGACCAGGCCGAGCGTCGCCGCCGTCTCCGGCGCCAGCAGGGAGACCTTGGCCCCCGAGTCGAGGACCAGGGACAGCGCACGTGCGCCGATCCGCGCCGCCAGGAAGACGTGCCGGTCCGCGATCGTGAACGTCACGCGGCTGCCACCGGACGAGCCCTGAGCGCCCAGACTGAGCTCCCCCTGCGCGGCGTAGTCGAGATGCACCACCGGCGCGCGCATCAACAGGTCCAAGCCGAGGATGCCGACGATCGGCCGGTCGCCCACCCGCGGCAGTGCGCTGACGACGTTGACGTCCGCAGCCGCGAAGCGCAGGCTGCCGACCGAAATCCGCGGCACCTCGGCGGCACCCAGGAAGCCTCTCGCCGCGCCACCGAGGCCTTGCATCTCGCCGGCAGACTGCCGCGCCCCCTGTGCTGAATACTCGACGCTCGACACCGGGGTGACGCCAAGCCCCGCCGGCAGGGCCGAGTGCACGACCACGCTGCGGCCGGCCGCCAGGTCGACCACCCACCAGCCCTCGACACCGCCATCGATCCCGCCGCGCACGAAGGCGTGCTCGCCGTCGAACACGAGGGGCGCCCGGCCACTCACCGCTGCCGACGCTGGTCGCGCCGACGCCGCCGAGGCCTCGAGCGTCACGGCGTAGTCGCCGGGCGCCAGCGGGATCCGCCCGCCGAACAGGTCGAGCACCGGGCCGTCTGCCGGGGTGATCGACGTCCCGCCGCGGACCGCAAACACCTGGCCCGACCCGACGCCAGGCCGCACGCTCACCCGCAAGTCGTACGACTCGAGCTCGGCCAGTCGCACCGGCGGCAGCGCGCGCGGCTGGCCGTTCTGGCGGCGGACGCTAACCGTCAGACCGTCCGCACCGCAGTCGGCAACCAGCTCCGCCGGCCCCGCCGCGGCCTGGATGAGGTCGGCCGACTTGCCAGCTGATAGCGGTAGGACGAAGGTGATCCATTCGCTGCCCGCACCCATGGTCAGTCGCGTGCGCTCCCCGCTGGCCACGTCGAGCCGCTCGAGCGCCACGCCCGCCGCCTGGCGGTGCAGCAGGAACAGTCGGCAATCCTCGGCTCGGGCGACCGCAGGAAGCAATGCGAGGAAGGTCAGCAGCAGGCGGAACGGCAGCGTCATTGCAGGTCTCCTCTGTCGATCGTCCAACGTGCGAACGAACGGCCTGCCACCTCGCCGCGGCCGACTGAGGCGCGCCGAACTTCAGTCGCACGTCTTCAAGCGGCCCCCCCAGGCATGCGCCAGGCGGGCCGCGACATGACGAAACAGACCAAAGGGACACCCCTCGCAACTGCCACCACGCCTGGCCCGCCGGCTTGGTCGCCTTCCTGACGACGGGCTTCGGCCAGTCAGTCGATCGTGTAAGCCTCGACCTCGCCCGCGCCGAGGCCGGCGAGCAACAGGTCGAGCAGGCGCTCGGTCTCTTCGGAGCACGCCGGCAGTTGGGGGTCGAGGTTGGTGATCACCAGTTCCTTGCATCCGTTCGCGAGTCGAGTCACGCGGGCGGACATGCATGAACGGGCCAGGCAACCGAGCGTAACCTCACGGCGTTCGGCACCTCGCCAGAAAGGCTAACGGCCCGGGCGAGGCCGGGCCGTCGTGCCGAAGGGCAAGTCGCGCTGCGTGGTCAGTCGACGTCATGTCCGCGGCGGGCGATCTCGTCCTTCGCTTCGGCGACCCAGGGCTCGGTGCTCACCGGCGCCACGGGGGCGGCGGGCGCGGGCTTGGTCGTCCGGCGGCGCGCCAGGAAAGCCCGGGCGGGCTGCCAGGCCGGCGCCATCACCCGCGCCGTCGCCGCGCCGGTCTCCTCGGCCAGGTGCCCCAGCTTGCGGACGATCAGCGCGCCCAGCATCGCGAAGCCGATGAAGGGCAGGAACAGCGCGTAAACCAGGCCGAGAATCGGGCCAGCGACCAAGAGAGCCAGCGCCGGCACGCGCATGTAGGTGTCAGCGACCGTCCCAGGGAGCCGACCCGCCTCCTCCATCGACTCGAACTTCCAAGCGGCGCGGTTGAAATAGATCCCAGCTTCCACGTTGGCGTTGCCCTGGTAGGTGTTCATGGTCGTTACTCCCTGGTTGTCGTCCGTGTCGTCTGCTCTCGCTGCCGTCTCTCTCTTCACAGTTGCAGAGTAGACCCGCCGACCCGCCAGGCCAGTCCGTCAGACACCCGATTTCGTCTCGGTCAAATGCCTGATCTCGAGCGCCACGAACGCCCGAGGCCCCGGCAGCCGCCGGCTCGGTCAGTCCGGTGGAAACCGCGCCAACACCTCGCCCATTGGGCCCAGGAACTCGAGCTTGGCCTCGTCCGTCTCGTCGACGAGCAGGCGCGCCCGGACGCGACCTCGCCGATCTCTGAGAACGAGCTGCGCCACCTGGTTCCGGCTACCGAGGAACGCGCGCTCGACGCCGAGCGCGCCATCCCGGGCCAGTTCTTCCGCGGCTTGCCGGATGGCCGCCGCGCGCTCGGGGCTGGCGGTCTGCGCGGCTGCCGCCAAGTCGAGACTCTTGCCGAAGACCCCGTTGCCGGGGCGGTCATAGAGCGCCAACCCGCTCCGCACTCCGGCGGCATTCTCGTTGTACTCGAGTGCCAGAACCTGGTTGTCGGCAAAGCGGTCGAACGAGAGGTGGCCGACGCCGGCGATCCTGCCGTTCGCCTGCCGAAAGCTGTTGAACACCAATCCACCCATCTCGTCGCCGTCCTGGTTGAAGAAGATCATCCCGGCCATGTACTCCCGACCTTCGGACACCGACACCGGGTATACCTTGCCGTCAACGACCGGAGGTGCGATCCGCTCGCGGTTGGAAATAGCCAACACCGTCGTCCCGCCTGGCGTCACGATGTTGATCCGTTCCGCAGTGATCTCCTCGAAGGCGCTCCGCGGCCAGACGCCGCTCGCGAGTAACACGACCAAGGCGGTCAGCGTCGCCAGGTTCAGCCCCACCAGCCACGCGAAGGAACTTGGAGACTTGGTCACGGTTCAGCCTTTCATCCGCGGACTGTCGAACCTGGGCCCATCCCAGCTTCGGTTGATGAGTCGGGTGACTCTGCCTGGCGCCGACGCCCCGCTGAACGTCGGCAAGCAGCGCCGGCACACTGTCCTGGCGAAGATGGATCAACCTCGACGAAAAGCGTGCCGCCAGCCCCGGTCTCGCGTCATGCTCCGGCAAGCAGACGGCTTCGGCGTAAACGCAAGTCGGCCCGGCGAAACCGGGCCGACTTGCCGAAGGGCGAGGCGCGTTGCTTGGTCAGTCGACGTCATGTCCGCGGCGGGCGAGCTCGTCCTTCGCTTCGGCGACCCAGGGCTCGGTGCTCGCCGGCGCCACAGCGGCGGCGGCCGCGGGCTTGGTGGTCCGGCGGCGCGCCAGGAAGGCCCGGGCGGGCTGCCAGGCCGGCGCCATCACCCGCGCCGTCGCCGCGCCGGTCTCCTCGACCAGGTGCCCCAGCTTGCGGATGATCAGCGCGCCCAGCATCGCGAAGCCGATGAAGGGCAGGAACAGCGCGTAGACCAAGCCGAGGATCGGACCGGCGACCAGTAGAGCCAAAGCCGGCACGCGCATGTAGGTGTCAGCGACCGTCCCAGGGAGCCGACCCGCCTCCTCCATCGACTCGAACTTCCAAGCGGCGCGGTTGCAATAGATCCCAGCTTCCACGTTGGCGTTGCCCTGGTAGGTGTTCATGGTCGTTACTCCCTGGTTGTCGTCCGTGTGGCCTGCTCTCGCTGCCGTCTCTCTCTTCACAGTTGCAGAGTAGACCCGCCGACCCGCCAGGCCAGTCCGTCAGACACCCGATTTCGTCTCGGTCAAATGCCTGATCTTGGGATCGACGGATACCCGAGACGGGGCGTCAGAATTCACCCGGTTGCGGCACCTATCTTAGAGGCGCCGGCGCAGCGCGAGCGCAGCGCGGGCGCAGCGCGGGCGCAGCGCGGGCGCAGCGACCGCGCCTCGATGACCGACGGACCAGGAGAGAAACCATGCCCCCATACCGACGCCAGCTGATCAAGGACTTTGACGCCGCCCAGAAACAGCACAAGGACTGGCCTGTCGTGGTGAGCGAGGGCGATTCCTGGTTCTCGTACGCCGACGTGACCGGCCGCCTCGACGAGGTGCCAGGCCAGCCCAACGGCCAGCGGGCCTGGGCACTCCTGCGTCTCGAGTCCGGCGGCGCCGAGATCATGAACATCCTCTCCGGCAGCCAGCGCGCCCTGTTGCGCAAGACCTTCGAGCGCTGGCCCCTCGACGCGCTGCTGTTCAGCGCCGGCGGCAACGACATCATCGGGCCCGACCTGCTGCCCCTCCTCCGCCCCTACGTCGACGGCATGACCGCCGCCGATCTGGTCGCCAATGGGCGCTTCGAGCGTCGTCTCGGGCAGATCCAGGACTGCTACCGCGAGCTCCTCGACCTGCTCTCTGACGCCGGGCAAACGGCCAAGGTCTTCGTCAACTCCTACGACTACCTGGTGCCGTCGGACCAGGGCGTCGAGCTGCTCGGCATCTTCAAGGTCCTGGGACCCTGGCTCCTACCCTCCCTCGAGGCCAAGCACGTCCCCCAAGCCCTTCACGCCGACGTCGTGCACCTCTTGATGGACGGCTTCGTCGCCGCGGTCGACGCCGTCGCCGCCGAGCCGCGCGGCTTCGGCCGGCTCATCCGCGTCGAGACCCGCAACGTCGTCGGCAACAACTGGAAGGACGAGATCCACCCCAGCCGGTCGGGCGCCGTGCGCGTCGCCGCGAAGTTCGAACAGGCGATGCGCAGCGCCGGGATCCTGGCGTAGTCGCTCGCCCGCATTTGCCACCATCAACTCCGGGAGAAACGCATGTCACACGTGATCCGTTTTGCCGACGGCGTCCTCATCGAGGTCGCCGAGAACCCCAATCCCGCCGCCCCGGTTTCCGGCGGCGCTGCTGAACGCCTATCTGCTGCCTTTCAGTCCTCCGCAGACCTCATCGGCAGCGTCCTACGGGTCGTCGTCAGCGCCACCTCGCGCGCCCTGCGCGACTCGGGAGCCGCCGAGGCCGAGGTCGAGTTCAACATTGGCTTCTCCATCGAAGGCAACATCTATGTCACCAAAGCCACCGGTGAAGGCAACATCGCGGTCCGGGTCAAGGTCAATGGCGCCAGCAGCTAAGGCCGCGACGCCGGCAGCCGGCGGCACGACGGTCCTCATCACCAGCTCGATCGCCGGCGTGCGCGACAGCGGCACCGGGTTCTGCGCCCGCCTCGATCCTGATGGCGCCGTCATCGTCACCTGCGGCCACGTCATCCGCGACCTCGGTCAGGACCGCGCCGGCCTGCGGGTCAACGGGTTGGACGCCTCGCTGCTCGACAGTGGGGACGATCAGGGCATCGACCTCGCCCTGCTCAAGGTCCCGCAACTCGTCGCCACTCCAGTCAGCTTCTCCCGACAGCCGCCCCAACCCGGCGGGGCATTTTCCGGTGTCGGCTATGTCCACCTCTACGGCGGCCAGTATGTGACCACCTCCCTCGCCGGCAAGGTGGCCGAGGCCCTGACGATCCGCGAACAACTCGCCCGCGACGGGGTCGGCTCGCTGCTCCTCGCCGCGGCCGAGGACAAGCCGTTCGCCCCTGGCAACAGTGGCAGCGCGATCTGCAACCCGGAGCAGGAAGTCGTTGGAGTCCTGGCCTACGCCTCGCACGATGGTCGGCGCGGCTACGCCCTGGCCACCAGCGCCCTACGAGCGCTGCTGCCGGAAGTGGCCGCAGCGCTGCCGATGGACGCCGACACCCTCACCGACCACGACCGCCGGCCCATGCCACCGCCGTTGCCGCCCGGCAAGGTCGACGACGACACGCAGAAGGGCCGCTTCGGCTCTCGCGCCAACGACGGCGCCGTCGAGCTCAGCGCCCGGCTCCGGCGGGCAGCCAAAGACCAGTACTTCAGCTTCGACGCCACCGTGCGGCCGGTGAGCCCCGGGCTCTCCCTGCTGCCCCCCCGCCCGCTTCTACCTGCACGAGACCTTCCCGCGCTCGACCATCGCCATCTCGAAGCTCGACCCGAGCGGAGCCTTCACCCTGGCGGAGGTGCACTCCTACGGCGTCTTCACCGTCGGCTGCCAGGTCTACGCCTCCGACGGCGCCTGGCACAGCGTCGAGTACGACCTCGTCGACCTGCCGCATCTGCCCGACGCCTTTCGCAATCGCTGAGGGCTCGCCTTTCGCGGGGCGCGGCCGGCGACAGCAGCCGGCGACGTATACTGCGCCGCGATCCACAACCGCACTCCGACGACCGACTCCCGCACTCCCGCCCGCACTCCCGCCCGCACTCCGATGACCCCGCCCGGCTCCGCCGCCGCTCCCGAGGCCCAGGCTCGCCTGGCGATCGATGCGCGCCTCGTCGCTGCCGGCTGGGTGATCCAGGATCGCGATACCGCCAACCTCGGCGCCGGGCGTGGGGTGGCGATCCGTGAATTCAAGCTGGCGCCACCGCACGGGTTTGCCGACTACCTGCTGTTCGTCGACGGCCAAGCCTGCGGTGTGCTCGAGGCCAAGGCCTGGGGCCACACCCTCTCCGGCGTCGAGCCGCAGGCCGACCGCTATGCGCGCCCGGTAGAAATGCCATGACCGCGCGCATCTTCCACCTCCAGTCCACCGGCAAGGCGACGCCCCTGTCCGAAACCCCCTTTCCGGCTGAGGATCTCCTCCAGCGCTTGATCGCTGAGAACGCCGATCTCCTTCCCGGAGATCAGATCGACCCGGGGAACCCCCGACGATTCCTCCTCATCGACCGCGAAGTCAGCGTCCCGGGAGAAGGAGCCATCGGCTTTCTCGATCACCTCTTCGTCGACCAGGACGCGACGCCAACCCTCGTCGAGGTCAAACGTGGCGGCAATCCGCAGATTCGGCGCGAGGTCATCGGCCAACTGCTCGAGTACGCAGCGAACGCTCCGCTCACCTGGGCCCAGGGCCGGATTCGCGCACTCTTCGAGGCCCGCTGCGTTCGCGACCGCCGCGATCCCCGCGAGGAGATGCACACCGCCCTCGGCGATGGGCTCGAAGAGGAACCGTTCTGGGCCGCGGCGGACCTGGCGCTCCGCGAACGCCGGATGCGGCTGATCGTGGTCACCGACCGCCTCGCGCCGGAGCTTCGCCGCATCGTCGAGTTCCTGAACCAGACGATGGAAGAGATCGAGGTTCTCGCCGTCGAGATCCGTCAGTACGCCGGCGAAGGACCAACGACGCTCGTCCCGACGGTTCACGGCCGAACGCTGGCCGCCGAACAGAAGAAGAGTCAGAGCTCCCAGCGCGACGCGCCATGGACCGCCGAGGAGCACTTGGCGACGACGGAGAATGAGCGCGGAAGCCAGGCGCGGGCGATCGCCGAAGCGCTCCTCGCCTGGTGCGAGCGAGAGGCCGACAGGGTGTGGTGGGGGCGGGGCAAGCTGCAGGGCTCGTTCTTTCCCGAGTTCTTCGTCAACGGCCGAAAGATCCTCACGTTCGCCGTCTGGACCTACGGTCGGATCGAGATCCAGTTCGAAGGCCTCAAGCGCCAGCCGCCATTCACAGACCCAGTCGAGCGGGAGTCGTTGCGTCGCGAGCTGAGCGCTGCCATCGGCACCGAGCTGCCTGTCGACAAGATCGACAAGCGGCCAAGCTTCGACATCCTGCTACTTGCCCCACCGGCCGCTCTGGAGGGCTTCCTCCGGACGATGCGCGACGTCGTGACGAGGGCCGCGGCTGCGGCCGCGGCCACGGCCAGCTGAATAGCCCGGGCCATCCGGCCAGCGCTGTTGAAGCTCCAGCCGGGGTCGATCACCGTACTCTAGTGCGGCAGCCCCGACGCGTCGTAGCCGACGATCTCCTCTGGCCGCCGGGGATCGAGTACAGGGAACTGCGAGCAGCGCTGGCCAATCGCCTCGAGCTCAGCGCGCAGCGAGCTACCGGGCTTGCTCCTGCGCCGACGGAGTCGCTCCTCGAGCGCCACCGTCAGGGACTCCCCGGTCTCCTTCGCCAGTTCCCGCGCGAGGCGCTCCACGTCTGCGTTCATGATCCTGAGGGCCATCCCGATTCACCTCCCCCAGATTCTGCCTCAACCAGCCGCCCTCCGCCGCGCCCAGAACGGACTCTCCGGCCACCGCCGTTCGAGCCCATAGATCGCTGCCAGCCGGGCGCGGTACTCGGCGTAGATCCCCTCCACGGACGCGGCGTAGGCCGCGGCCGTCTCCCTGTCGTCGTCGATGGAGGCGACGGCGACGCGGGCGGCTTCGCTGCCGGAGCGGAGGGCGAAGCCGATGCCGAGGGCGGAGAGGGGGTCGAAGGCGGCGGCGGTGTCGCCGGCGGCGACCCAGCGCTCGCCGACGACGCGTTCGGCGTACTGGGAGTGGGCGGCGCGGATCGCCGCTTGGCCGGACGGCCGCCAGTCGGCCAACCGGCGGCCGGTCGCCGGAGCGGCCACCAAGCGGTCTCGCCAGGCGGCTCCTGGGCGCAGGTCGCTGTCGGTCATGAACATCGCCACTCCGCGGCCTCCGGGCAGTGTGGCGGAGTACCACCAGCCGTCGGGCGTCGACTCGACCAGCGCGCCTTCCGCCGACGCTTCGCGTACATCGTGCACGAACCAGCGGGCGTCCGCTACCAGGCGGTCGTCGCGCCGCGGGGCGGCGCCCTGCTGGCGCGACAGCCAGGCCGAACGGCCGGTGGCGTCGACGACGGCGCCCGTCATGAGGTGACCGTCGCCTTCGAGCTCGATCCGCCAGCCACTCTCGGTGCGCACCGCGCCCACCGCCCGCGAGCGCACGCAGTGGGTGCCGGCGTCCTTCGCCCGCGCGAGCAGCCAGGCGTCGAAGCGCGCGCGGTCGAGGTGCCAGCCATGCCCGCGGCCGGTGAACAAGTAGCTTCGCTCGACCACCTGCTCACCACCCCAAGCCGACGCCGTGCCTCCGGCCGGCAACTGCCCGAGGCCGAGAAACCCGTCGCGCAGCCCGAGGTAGTCGAGCAACGGCAGGACGCCGGGCGACAGCGTCTCGCCGACGGCCGCTACCTCCCCCTGCGACGCCGCCGGCGGGTTGACCAGCGTCACCGCCAGGTCCGGCAGGTAGCGCCGCAGCGTCAGGGCGGCGGCGCTACCGGCCGGGCCGCCGCCCAGGATCGCGATGGAGGTCGGCAATCGGCCCGGCGTCAGATCCCGGTCAGCCACTGCAGCGGGAAAACGTTCTGGCTCGCAGCGTTGACGCCAGCCACCGTCGTCTGCGTGGTGGGCTGGGTGGTCTGTACGCTGCCGTCTGGCATCATGCCGTAGTAGCCGGCCTGGAACGCCTCGTACGACCGCTCGCTCTCGACGAAGAACTGCAGCATGTCGCGGTGCGGGCCGGTGGTGCGGTTGAGCACGAAGCCGAGGTACTTCCAACCCACGACGGCGTCGGTGAAGCTGTTCAGGCCGCGGTGGTAGAGCACGTTCTGGCCGAGGATCTGCCCGTTGTTGCTGTTGCCGATCAGCGCGTTGCCGTCGAGCATCTGCTCGTAGGCGGTGGCGGCGCCGTCGTAGACGTTGTAGGGGCTCTGCGCCGGCCACCAGTAGGCGAAGAAGGTCGGCGCGAGGGGAATCATGTTGGCGTTGCTCAGCGTCTTGTTGGTCTTCGGGGTGGTGAAGTTCACCGCCTGCACGGTGCAGTCGAAGAAGTCGGCCTGCCAGGGGATCGCCATCCGCTTGGTGAGGTCGCCGGGCTCGCAGCCGTCGCCAGCGATGGTCTCGTCGCGGCTCGGGCTCAAGCCGTTCCTCTGGTAGTCCCTGACCGCCCGCTTGATGCGGAACGGGTCTCCCGGCACCAGGACGGCAGGGTTGCGCATCGTCCAGGTGACCTCGATGCCGGGCGCCATCGGTTCACCGACGGCGTTGCCGGCGCTGGCGATGTCGCGCGGGTTGGCCCACGCGTCCCAGTCCCGCCCGGCGTGGCGGTCGTCACGCCGCGAGACGCAGCGGCCCTCCGCCCACTGGTGCAGCAGGTGGTACTGCGTGGGCGTGAGCGCCATGAACTTCTCGATGTAATAGTTGCGAATCGAGTTGTCACCCGAATTCATCGGCATCAGCGGAAAACCGTTCTCGGCGAAGGCCTGCTGGTGCTGCGGCGTCAGCTCCGGCGGCGCGTACTTGCCGGCGCCGGGGTCGCGGAACATGCTGAAGACCACCCGCCGGTGCTCGCGATTGGCTTCGCTCATGTCCGCGAGGTCGAAGCCGGGTGAGGCGATGCTGACCATGGCGTCGACGTTGGCCGCCCAGCGGTAGCCCTTCATCGCCCGGAAGATCGGCAGGATGTCCCGCTCGAGGCAGGCGACGTAGCCGTTGCGAAACGTTTTCGTTGTGACGTCGTAGAGCGCCGGACAGAGGCCCATCTCGCGCACCCCGACGTCGATGAAGGTGTCGGCCAGGGTGGCGATGTTGACCAGCTCCGGCGCGAACTTCGGCGAGCCGCTGACCACCCAGGCATCGAGGGAAAGGCGGTGGCCGTCCTCGGTCTCGATCTCCGCGATCACCGGCCCGTCACCGACGTCGTCGAACCACCCGTCCTGCCCGGCGAACGAGGTGATGGTGCTGCCCGGCGGCCCGCCGGTGTTGCCATAGCCGCCGAGCACGAGGAGCTCCCCCTTGGCGGTCATCCGGACGCGCCCCAAGGTGGTCACCGGGTACGGCGTCAGGCTCAGTGGCGGAAAGCTGACATGCGAGTAGCCGGGGTCGGTGAAGGCATCGAGCTCCACCCAGTCGCCCGGCGCGGTGAGCGTCCGCGGGCCGGGGTCGGTGATGAGCTCCTTCTGGCGCCGCGCATCCCCCTCCACCTTGGCGTTGCGAAGCGTTGGGCCGAGGAATCGCTGGCTCTGGATCTCGTAGGTGTTGTTCGGGCCGAGCATCACGTCGCCCTGCAGCTCGGAGAAGTTCCACCATGCGGACTTCTTGTTCGCCACGTGCACCGTCCACTTGACGGACTTCAGGCCGTGACCCGCCGTGGCCTCGACGGGGTCCTTGCCGGGCTCGTGCCGGTAGACGCGGAAGCGCGCCGCCTGGCGCCGGATCTGCCCGGCGTCCTTGAAGCTGGCCACCGGGCGCTCGTGGCCCTGCCCGTCGGGCTCGGTGGGCAGGCCGCCGACGCTCGTCGGCTCCAGGTAGTACGAATCGGGGGCGTTACCGACCCGCGCGAAGCCGATCGCGGGATGAATTCGATACGAGACTTGCTTGCTGTCCACGGCCACCTCTCCCTCGGATTGGATTCTCGGTCGGGCACTTCCAGGCGAGGTCCTCCTCGCCCGCATCGACGCACGTAGAGGCGCCGCCATAGATAAGGTGCCGCTCGCTGGCGCTTTCTGACAGCCGGCCAGATCTTTCTCGGGCCGGGCACGAGCCAACGGCTCGTGCGGACGAGCGGTGATACAGAGATCGCAGCTTCGCGGCGCCACCGCCGCATCTCTCCTTTGCGCTGGAGGATCACCATGCTGCCCACCACGGCGACCGCCCTGCTCGTCGTCACCCTCGCCGCAGCCGCCGATGCGCCAGCGCCCGACGCCCCGGCGCCGCGGACCATCGCCGAGATCCTCGCCGCCTCGACGCCGGCGGACTGGCGGGCGCTCGACCCGGAGAACACGATCTACGTCGAGCTTCAGGCCGGTCGCGTAGTCATCGAAATGGCGCCGGCGTTTGCGCCGCAGCACGTCGCCAACGTCCGGGCCCTGGTGCGGGAGCACTACTTCGACGGCCTCCCGATCGTGCGCTCCCAGGACAACTACGTGGTGCAGTGGGGGGACCCCGAGGAGGATCCCGCGAAGCTGCGTCCGATGCGCGACGGCAAGCGGGCGCTGCCCGCCGAATTCGACCGCGCAGTCGCTGCGGATCTACCGTTCGCCCCGCTCCTCGACGGCGACATCTACGCGCCGGTGGTCGGGCACGCGCAGGGCCTGCCGGTGGCGCGAGGCGGGGTCGACGGGCGCACCTGGCTCGCCCACTGCTACGGCATGGTCGGCGCCGGTCGCGGCGACACCGCGGACTCGGGCAGCGGCGCCGAGATCTACGTCGTGATCGGCCACGCACCGCGCCACCTCGACCGCAACGTCACCCTCTTCGGCCGCGTCGTCTCGGGCATGGAGCTGCTGTCGACCCTGCCGCGCGGCACCGGCGCCCTCGGCTTCTACGAGCAGGCGAGCCAGCGCACGGCGATCCGCGCCATCCGCCTCGCCGCCGACGTGCCTGCCGCCGAGCGCAGCAACCTCGAGGTCCTGCGCACCGACACGCCCCTGTGGCCGGAGCTGGTCGCGTCGCGACGCACGAGGCCAGAGGGCTGGTTCCTAAACAAAGCGGGGCACATCGACCTCTGCAACGTGCCGATCCCGGTGCGCACGATGACGCCCGTGACACCGACGACACACTGAGGCGTCGACCCTCGCAGGCCACGGAAACAACGCGTGGCTTCGCGCGTATGGTTCAGGACAGCCAGCTCGATCGCACCAGAGAATGCCTTGCGGGCAACCGCCGTGGCCCGCGCGAGGCCGCGACGGCATGGCGTCGAACGACGAGGAGAGCGCCATGTCCACGACTGTGCATCAGGCAGCAAGCCCGCCGCGTCCCCTACGGCTGTGGCCCGGGGTGGTCCTCCTCGGCCTGCAGTGGGTGATCCGCTTCGTCCTGCCGATCATCGCCCCCAGCGAAATGGGCACCGCGGTGCTCGGCAGCCTGGCGGGCGCCCTGGCGATCCTCGTCTGGTGGCTGTTCTTCAGTCGGGCCCCTTGGGTCGAGCGACTCGGGGCCGTGGCTCTGATGGCGGCCACGCTGGTGGCCATCCGCCCCCTCCTCCACCCGTCCATCGCCGGCGGCATGATGGGCATGATGCCGATGATCTACGCCCTCCCGGGGCTCTGCCTGGCGCTCGTCGCCTGGGCGGCGGTGAGTCGCCGCCTGGGGGTCGGCCCACGCTGGGCAGCCCTCGCCGGTGCCACCCTCCTCGCCTGCGGCTCGTTGGCGCTCTTGCGCACCGAGGGCCTGAGTGGCGACGCCGACTCGGACCTCGCCTGGCGCTGGACGAAGAGCACCGAGGAGCGTCTGGCCGAGCTCGACCGCACCGCGCCGCCCGCCCAGGTGCCAGCCACTTCGTCAACGGTTGGCGTCGAGGTGCCAGCCACTTCGCAGACGCCCGCCGTCGCGGAGGCGCTCAACGAGGTGCCAGCCACTTCGTCGACCGTCGCCGACCAGGTGCCAGCCACTTCGCCGACCCCGTCGGCTGCGGTCGAGGCGCCAGCTACTTCGCAAGAGGCGACCGCCGTCGAGGTGCCAGCCACTTCGTCGACGCCGACCGCGACGGTGGCCGACTGGCCTGGCTTCCGCGGCGCCGATCGCGACGGCGTCGTGCGCGGCGTGCGCATCGGCACCGACTGGGCGAGCGCGCCGCCGGTCGAGGTGTGGCGACGCCCGATCGGTCCCGGCTGGGGCTCTTTTGCCGTCCACGGCGATGTCGTCTACACCCAGGAACAGCGTGGCGACGAGGAGGCCGTGAGCTGCTACCGGCTGGCGACAGGCGAGCCGGTGTGGCGACACCAGGACGCGGCGCGCTTCTACGAGTCGAACGCTGGTGCCGGGCCGCGCGCCACCCCGACGCTCGCCCGCGGGCGGCTGTATACCTTCGGCGCCACCGGCATCCTCAACGCCCTTGACGCCACCACGGGCGCGCTGCTGTGGTCCCACCAGCCGCCGTCCGACACCGGCCGGGAGGTGCCGATGTGGGGCTTCGCCGCCTCACCGCTGGTGGTTGGCGACGTCGTCGTAATCGCCACCGCGGGCACCCTCGCGGCCTATGACGCCGCCACCGGCGAGCGGCGCTGGATCGGCCCACCGGGCGGCGGCGGTTACAGCTCTCCCCACCTCTGGCAGCCGGCCGGCGGCGGCGCGCAGGTGCTGATGCTCGGCGGCCCGGGAGCCGTCGGCGTGTCGCCGGCCGACGGTCGCGTCCTGTGGACCTATCCACTCGCGTCGGCGACCCGGATCGTGCAACCAGCGCTGACTGCCGAGGGCGACCTGTTGCTCGGCGACGGCGACAACCAGGACCTCCACCGCGTCGCCATCACGGATGGGCCGGCGGGTTGGGTCGGGGAGGAGCGCTGGACGTCGAACGGCCTCAAGCCCTACTTCAGCGACTTCGTGGTCCACGCTGGCCACGCCTACGGCTTCGACGGCAACATGCTGGCGGCCATCGACGTCGCGACGGGCAAGCGGATGTGGAAGGGTGGCCGCTACGGCCACGGCCAGCTGCTGCTGCTCGCCGACCAGGACCTGCTGCTGGTGCTCTCGGAGCAGGGTAAGCTCGCCCTGGTCAACGCCACGCCCGGAGCCTTCGTCGAGCTCGCTCGGGCGGCGGCGATCAAGGGCAAGACGTGGAACCACCCGGTAGTCGTCGGCGACCTGCTGCTGGTGCGCAACGGCCAGGAGATGGCCGCGTTCCGCCTGCCGCCTCCGGCCCTGGGCGGCTGACCCCGACGCTCACGCCGTCGACGCCGAAGCTCATCGCCGATCGGCCGGTCCGTTCTGAGCTGGCTCGCTCGCCGACGGCGCCGTGACCCAGCTCGAGCGCTCCACCAGCCAGACGCCGTCGCCCGCCTCCGGAGCGGCCTCGGCGGTGACACGCACCAGCTGGAACCGCCAGGTGATCCAGGAACCGGCGGCGTCCTGGCCGCGCAGCGCGAGCGTCGCCGCGCCCTCGTTCCAGTAGCCGGCGGCGAGCTCGAGAAGGGCAGGACGGATGGTCCGCCACTCGGACCACTCCACGTCACTGCCCGCGAGGAAACGCCCGGCATGGGTCGTCAGGCCGCCGATGGCGACGCCGTCACGCACCCGGATCGCCTCGTTGTAGGCCTTGGCGACGCGCACTGGCGGATCCCCCGACCCGAGCGGCCGGCCGTTGGCCGCGGTCACCGTCGGGTCGCGTGCACCGGCGCGCCGCAGCAGCGCGGCGACCTCGGGATGGTCAGAGTCGAGAGCCTCCTCGAGGGCGGTGCGCTCGAAGTCGAGGCTCCTGGCCTCGAGGTCGGCGCCAGCCGCGATCAACTGTTGGACGACGACGACGTCACCGCGTCGCGCCGCCTCGCTGAGCACCGGGTCGCCATCGTTGTCGCGGGCGTTGGCGTCGGCGCCGTAGCGCAGCAAGAGGGCCACCAACGCCGGGTCCGTGGCGAAGGCGAGCGGCGGCACCCCGACGCGACCCAGGCCATTCGGGTCGTCCCCACGCGCCAGGCGACGCTCCAGCTCAGCGATGTCGCCGGCCTGGGTCAACACCTGGAGCGACGGCGCACTGTGGGCGGCAATCGCGAGCATGGCGAGAGCCAATCCATGGCCGACCGCACACACCAGAGCAATCGGCGCAACCTCACCGAGGCGAGCGCGGGAGAAACCCTGGGTGAGCAGCTGCCAGATGCCGCCGAGCACGGCCAGGACCAGCAGGCACAGCATCAGGCTGAAGAACACGGCGAACACCAGCGGGGCCGCGGGCGACAGCCAGCGCCAGTAGAGCCAGAAGACGGCCCCACCGCCACCGGCTCCAGCGAGGCAGCCGAGAGGCGACAGGCGTTCGTGCGACTGCAAGCTGGCGGGCGAGGTCAAGTCGGAATGTCCGGGGATCCGACGGTGGCGGCGCGGACCAGCGAACCTACTTTGGCAGGGGCACCGCGAGCCGGATGCTCGCGAGCTGTTCGGGCGACCTGCCGATGGACGCCAGGAAGGCAGGCCAGCGCGCGTCGCCGTGGAGGGTCGTGAGCAGGTTGTCGGCGAGCACCCAGGTGAGGCCGGTGCCGCGCTGCTGGCCGGCCTTCGCCAACCACTCGAAGGCGCGGTCGGGCTCGCCGCGGTGGGCCAGGGCGAAGGCGATTGGGTAGGCCCACTCGCGCTCGTACCTACCGATGAGCTCCGTGAGCGCGGCGTCGGACGCGGCGGCGTGGCGGAGGGCGTGGTGGATCATGGCCAGGGCGCTCAGCCGGGCGACGGCGAGCGGCTCCTCGCCGGCGGCAACCAGCGCCGCCTGTGGGTTGCCACGCAAGAGCTCGACAACGGCGATGCCAGCATGGGCACCGGCCGCGTCCGGGCTGAGGCGGAGCGCCGTGCGATAGGCGTCGAGCGCCAGGTCGAAGCGGCCGGCCGACCGGTAGAAGGTGCCCAGGTAGGTGTGGGCGCTCGGGTCGAGCGGGTCACGGGCCGCCACGTAGCGCTCGACCCGGATCGCCTCATCCAGCCGGCCGAGCGTGACGAGCAGCAACGCCGCCTTGCCGAGGATGTCGAGATCGCCGGGGGCGATCGCCAGCGCGCGCTCGAAGTGCTCGGCGGAGGCCGCGAGGTCGCGGTCGTAGCGCATGGCGATCCAGCCGAGACAGGCACGGGCTTGGGCGTCACGGGGATCGATCGACTGCGCCTTCTCGGCCGCCTCACGGGCCAGCAGGTAGCCCTCGGCCACCGATCGCTCGCCGATACCCGCCTGGTTGACGAGGTTCCAGGCCAGGCCATCCCAGGCGGCGCCGTAACGCTCGTCGATCGCCAGCGCCTGCTCGTAGAGCGCGTTGGACCGCCGCAAGCTCTCGGCGGTGCGCTCGCGGGCGAGATGCCGAGCCTGGAGGTAGCGCGAGAATGCCTCGGGGTCGGTCGGCGCCACCCGCGGCACGGCTCCGAGCAGGGAAACCTGCAGTCGCTCGACGACGTCGGCGGCGATCTCGTCCTGGAGTGCGAAGATGTCGCCGAGAGTGCGATCGTATTGCTGCGACCAGAGCAGGGTGTCGCTGGCGGCGTCAATCAGCTGGACCGAGATCCGCACCTGGTGTCCGGCCTTGCGCACCGAGCCCTCGAGCAGGTGTGCGACGTGGAGCTCGCGGGCGATCTCGCTCAGTCTGACGTCCTTGCCCTTGTAGTACGACGCCGAGGTCCGCGAGCTCACCCGCAGCTCGGGGATCTTCGCCAGCAGGCTCGAGAGCTCTTCCGAGATGCCGTCGGAAAAGTACTCCTGATCCCGGCCGGGCGACAGGTCGGCAAAGGGCAGGACGGCGATCGAACGTGCCAAGGGCGCAGCTGTTGACCCGCCGAGGGCCGTTACCCGGCCCGTCTCCACCGGGCTCCGATCGCGAGACGCCAGTGCGACCAGTCCCAACACGGTCCCGGCGACGGCGAGCGCGCCAACTGCCGCGCCAGCTGCCAGGGGCCAGAGCGCGCCGGCGCGCCGGGGCGTCGCCACGTTCGCCGCCGTCGAGTCGCGGCGCAGCTGGCGCAGCTCCCCACCGAGGTCGGCCGCCGACTGATATCGCTTCGCCGGGTCCTTCTCGAGTGCCCGGAGGACNNTTTCGAGCCTCGCCGGCAGCTCGGGCGCCAGGCGGCTCGGCGGCAGCGGCTCCTGCTGCAGGATGGCAGCGACCACCGACATCCCCGGACCGTCGAACGGCAGCCTCCCGGTGGCCATCTCATAGAGCACGACGCCGAGTGAAAACAGGTCGCTGCGCGCGTCGACCGCTCTCCCCGACGCCTGCTCTGGCGACATGTACGCGAGGGTCCCGACCACCGAACCTGCCTGCGTCAGCGGAGTGTCGACCAGGGTCGGCGGCTCGGCGTCAGCCACGGCGGTGACGTCCTGGGCGGCCATCTTCGCCACCCCGAAGTCGAGCACCTTGGCCTCCCCGCGTTCGGTGACGAACAGGTTGGCGGGCTTGAGGTCGCGGTGGACGATCCCCGCGCGGTGGGCGGCGTCGAGGGCGTCGGCGATCTCCTCGCCGACGGCGATGATCCGTTCCGCGGTCAACGGTCCCTCGGCGATCGCATGGCGCAAGGTGTGGCCCACCAGCCGCTCCATCACCAGGAACGGCTGTCCGTCGTGCAGGCCAACGTCGTAGACGGTGCAGATGTGCGGGTGATTCAGGGCCGAGGCCGCGCGCGCTTCGCGCTTGAAGCGCTCCAGGGCGTCGCCGGAACGCAGGGTCTCCTCGGGCAGGAGCTTGAGCGCCACCCGTCGCCCGAGCTCGAGGTCCTCGGCCTCCCAGACCACGCCCATGCCACCGCCGCCGAGCCGCGAGAGGATCCGGTAACGAGCGACGGTGGTGCCGATCATCCGTGCTCGAGACGAGGAAAGGCCAGGCCGCCGGCCGTCCCGGCGGCCTCAGCCGCTCGCGCCTTGGGCCCTCATCTCGAGGATGAAGCGATCCGCCTCGGCGATCGAAGTCGCCATCTGAGCGACCAGGGCGTCGACATCCACCTGCAAGCTCGACGCCGTGCCTTGGAGAGAGCCGAGCGCCCTGGCGTTGAGGTTGTGCTTGAGGAAAAGCACCTGATCATGGAGCTTGCCAAGGACCGGCTCCATCGGCTCGAGCGAGCGCTTCATGACCTGGACGAGCTGGCGGTACCGCGCCTGGGTTTGCGCCAGCTGGCGCTCGCTTTCCTGCCGCAGCGCGGCGTCGCCGTACTGGCCGATCTCCCGCCGCCACTCGTCGAACAGCGACTGCGCGACCTCTTCGACCTTGCGCACTCGCTCGCGCACCTCGTCGGCGCGGCGAACACTGTCGTCGTACTCCGCCGAGAGCTTCTTGTACATCGCCTCGAGGTCGCCGCCCTTGTAGCCGACCAGGGCCTGGAACTTCTCCAGTGCGTCCTTGAACTGCTCCTGCGCCTCGGCCTGCGCGTCCTTGGCCTTGTCGACGCGGTGCACGAGGAGCTCTCGCTTCTCGATGCCGACCTTTTCGAGAGCCTTGAAGTACTCCTCACGCGCGGCCCGGCAGCCCGTGGCGATCAACACCAGGAGCAGGGACAGCTGACCGAGGCGGCGGGGCAAACGGATCGCGTTCAGGGCTGGTCGGGACGAACCTTGTCGCCCGCCTTGTCGATCAGGTCGGCAGTCTTCTCGCGGGCGGCCTGGGCAACGTCCTGACCCTTCTCACGCGCACGTTCCCCGAGCTCCTTGGCCTCCTCGACGACCTCCCTGGCATTCTCCTTGGCCGTGTCGAGGGCATCGCCCGCGAGGTCCTTGGCTCGTTCCCAGAGGTTCTTCGCGCTGTCGGTCATGGTTCCTGCCTCCGTTGGCTACGCACGTAACTTCGATCCGAGCTCCACGGCCACCCGCCTCGTCGCCCGTGTCAGCAGGATACTCCGATGCACCAGTCGGACACGAGACAACGGATCGCCGCACCCGACTGCCTCAGTCGCCGAACAGGCCCTCCCCGCGGGCCAGCTCCAGCCTCGCCGCCAGATAGTCCCAGAGCGCCGGGCAGCCGGCGCGGATCGGTGGCTCGATGCGACGCACCACCCGCTCGTAGCTGATGCCGTTCTCGCGCCAGCTCTGGCCGTCATTGGCGAGGTTGAGCAGCACCGGCATCGCGCGGTCGGCGGCGTTGGCGAACCGCGCCTCCGGGGTTTCGCCAGCCTCGAACTCCTGCCACAGCGCGAGAAAGACCCCGGCCTGCGGCTCCGAGAGCAACCCGAAGATCCGTCGCACGGCCTCGAGCTCGGCCGCCTTGCGCTCCTCCCAGCCACCTTCCACGAACACCATGGTGTCGCCGGTGTCGATCTCGCCGACGTCGTGCACCAACAGCATCGCCACGACGCGATGGATGTCGACGCCAGGCTCGGCGTGCTCCGCGAGGGAAACGGCCAGCAGCGCAATCTGCCAGCTGTGCTCTGCCGGGTTCTCGTAGCGGTCCAGGCCCAGCGGCCGAACCTTGCGGGTCACCGCCTTGAGCTTGTCGAGCTCGAGGATGAAATCGACGATCTCTTGCATGCCACCTCGCTCAGCCGGCGCGACGCAAGCCGCCGGGCCGGGCGATCATCCCCTGACGGACGGCGGCTGTGAAGCGCGCCGAGTCGGCTAAGCTCGGATGGCAATCCACGATTCCGGTGCCGCCTGCGCGGCCCGACTTCCGCCAGGAGCCCGCATGGCCAAACCCGTGGTCATTCCGCCCGAGGAAAACCTCGCCGAATTCACCTTTCGCGCCGCCGCCGCTGGCGTCGCCTTCGGCATCGTGTTCGGTGCCGCCAACGCCTACTTGGGGCTGCGCGTCGGCCTGACGGTGTCGACGTCGATCCCCATCGCCGTGCTGTCGGTGGCGCTCTTCCGCCTCCTCCAGCGCCGCCAGACGGGCAGCGTGATCCTCGAGGCCAATCTCTCGCAGACCATCGGTTCGGCCAGCTCCTCGCTGGCCACCGGCACGATCTTCACCATTCCGGCTTTGTTTCTCTGGCAGATGGCACCGAGCTTCTGGCAGATCGCCATCCTCGCCCTGCTCGGCGGCATCCTCGGCATCTCGGCGATGATCCCGCTGCGGCGCCTGCTGATCGTGCAGAGCGCCGACGAGCTGCCGTACCCGGAGGGTCAGGCCTGCGCCGAGGTGCTCAAGGCGACCTCGAACGAGTCGAGCTCGGCGGGCAAGTGGATCTTCATCGGCCTGGGCGTCGGAGCAGCCGTCAAGCTGCTGCTCGGCGGCTTCGTGCTCCTGCCCGGCGACATCTCGGCGGCGATCCCGCTGCTGCCCAAGGCCGAGCTGGCGCTCGAAATCGCGCCCGCGCTGCTCGCCGTGGGTTACATCCTGGGCTTCCGTCAGTCGTCGATCATGGTCTCCGGCAGCCTGATCTCGGCCCTGGTGCTGACACCGCTCATCGCGCAGTTCGGCGACGGTTTGCAGGCGCCGATGTTTCCCGAGATGAAGCTGTCGATCCACGACATGACCGCCGGCCAGATCTGGTCGCGCTACGTGCGTTACATCGGCGCCGGTGCGGTGGCCGCCGCCGGCATCGTGACGGTGCTGCGCGCCATGCCGACCATGGTGACCTCGTTCATGGCCGTCCTCGCGGGCCTCAAGAAGAAGGTGACGCCCGCCGGCGGGCCGCTCGGCGGCGAGCGCACGGACCGCGACCTGCCGGGCTGGGTGGTCCTCGCTGGCCCGGCCCTGGTGGTCGTCGTCCTCACTGTGACGCCCCACCTGCTAGCCGGCGACATGAGCTTCGGACAGCGCCTGGTCGCCGCCCTCGGCGTCGGCCTGTTCGGGACGCTCTTCGTCGTCGTCGCCTCGCGCATCGTCGGCCTGATCGGCGTCTCGTCGAATCCGGTCTCCGGGATGACCATCGTCACCCTGCTCGGCATCTCGAGCATCTTCGTCGCCCTCGGCTGGACCGATAACCTGGCGCGCGCGGCGATCCTCACCGTCGGCACCGTCGTCTGCATCGCCGCCTCGAAGGCCGGGGACATCTCGCAGGACCTGAAGACCGGTTACCTGGTGGGCGCCACGCCGGCGCGTCAGCAGGCCGGCCAGTTCTTGTCGGCCGCCTTCGCCTGCTGGGCGGTCGCCGGTACCATCCTGCTGCTCGGCCAGGCCTTCGAATTCGGGACGCCGGAGTTGCCGGCGCCGCAGGCGACGCTGATGAAGACGGTGATCGAAGGGGTCCTCTCGGGCACGCTGCCCTGGGGCCTCGTCGGCGCCGGCGCGTCGCTGTCGCTGTCGGCGATGCTGGCAGGGCTGCCAGGGTTGACCTTCGCCATCGGCATCTACCTGCCGCTCGCCACCCAGACGGCGATCTTCGCCGGCGGGCTGATCCGCGAGGGGATCGACCGCCACGCCGCGCGCAACTCCAAGGCCGGTGCCAAGCCCGGTGACAAGGCACGCGACGCCGGCAACCAGGGCATCCTCGCAGCCTCGGGCATGATCGCCGGCGAAGGCCTCGCCGGCGTCGCGATCGCGATGGTCGTCGCTCTGCGCGAGAAGTTCCGCGGCTCGGGCTTCGCCGGCACCCTCGACAGCGTCCACTTCGCGCAGCGCAACTTCTCCCACCTCGAGGGCGGCGCCGCCCTGGGGATCGGCCTCGGCATCATTGCTCTCGTCGCCTACCTGTTGTGGCAGGCCGGTCGCGAGTCGTCGGCCGGCTAAGCGGCGGTTTCCATTTCCACCTTCCCGGGGGTCCAAACCCGTATGCGCTACCTCCAGCTCGCCGCCCTCGCTACCCTGGTGCTCGCGGTCCCCGGCGCCACCACGGCGTCCGCCACGACCGATCCGGCGGCGGTCGCGCAACTGCCCGACGCGCTCCGCAGCTGGGTGCCGTGGGTCCTGCATGGCCACGAGGCAGACGTGTGCCCCTTCTTCACCGCCGGCGGTGCCGGGCGCTGTCTGTGGCCGGGTGCGCTCGACCTCACGTTGGGTGCCAGCGGCGGGCACTTCCGCCAGAGCTGGACGGCGGACGCCGAGGGCTGGGCGACCCTTCCCGGCGACGAGCACAGCTGGCCGGAGGCGGTCACCGTCGACGGCAGGGCGGCGGCCGTCGTCGCCCGCGAGGGCGTGCCCGCCGTTCGCCTGGCACCTGGCCGCCACGTCCTTGCCGGCGAGTTTTCCTGGGCCTCCGCGCCGGATTCGCTGGCCGTCCCGGCCGACGTCGGTCTGCTCACGTTGACCCTGGCGAGCGGCCCGGCGCGCTTTCCCGACCGTGACGAGAGTGGCCGCCTGTGGTTGCGACGGCAGAGCGCGGCGGCCACCGAGGAGGATCATCTCGAGCTCCGCGTCTACCGCAAGGTGATCGACGAGCTGCCGCTCGAGGTCATCACGCGCCTCGACCTGACGGTCGCCGGCCGCGCCCGCGAGGTGGTGCTGCACGGCGCCCAGCTCGCCGGCGCCATCCCGGTCGAGCTCACCAGCCCGCTGCCGGCCCGCCTCGAGCCGGACGGCACGCTGCGCCTGCAACTGCGCCCCGGCAGCTGGCAGCTCGAGCTGCGTACCCGCCAACCAGGCCCGGTCGCCGAGCTCACCGCTCCGGCCGTCGCCCCCGGCGCGCCCGCCGATGTCGTGCCCTGGCCGACGGAAGAGGCTTGGGTTTTCGACGCCCGCCCCGCCCTGCGGGTGGTCGACGTCGAGGGCGTGGTCGCCGTCGACCCGTCGCAGACCACCCTGCCCAGCGACTGGCAGGGGCTGCCCGCCTATCGCCTCACGCCGGGCGTCGCCCTCCGCCTGGTCGAACAGCGCCGCGGCGACGCCGACCCCGCCCCCGACCACCTCGCCGTCCAGCGCGTGCTGTGGCTCGACTTCGACGGCGGCGGCTTCACCGTCCAGGACCAGCTCACCGGCAGCCTGGTGCGCAGCTCACGGCTCGAGCTCGAGGCCCCGGGCGAGCTCCAGCGCGTCACCGTCGGCGGCGTCGACCAGGTGATCACCCGCCAGGAGGGCAGCGAGCAAGCGGGCGTCGAAGTCCACCAGGGCGAGCTTCAACTGGTAGCGGAAAGTCGCCTGCCGCGCTCGGGTCCGTTCGTCACCCTGCCCGCCGTCGGTTGGGCGCACGACTTTGCGCAGGCCGGCGGCCGGCTGCAGCTGCCGCCCGGATGGCGCCTGTTCACCGTCACCGGCATCGACCACGCCGCGGGCACCTGGACCGGTGGCTGGCGCCTGATCGACCTGTTTCTCGTCCTCCTGGTGGGCTTCGCAGCTCGCCGCCTGTGGGGCCTGCGCTGGGGCCTCCTGACGCTGGCCGGCGTCGTGCTCGCGTACCAGGAGGCAGGGGCCCCGCGCTGGACGGTGCTCGTCGCCCTGCTCACCGCCGCCATCGTCGGGCTGCTGCCCGACCTGCCACGGCTGCGGCTGATCGCCCGTGTCGTCGCCGGCGGTGCCAACCTGGTGCTCGTCCTCATCACCCTGGCGTTTGGCGTCCAACAGATCCGCCAGGCCATGTACCCGGTGCTCGAACAGCCCTGGAACGCCCTTGGCGGGAGCTCCTACCAGGATCAGCTGGCGGAGGTACAGAACCTCAACGCCCTCGGCTATCTCGGCGGCGAAGCCCGCGCCGCCAACATGGCCCCGGCGGCGCCAGCCAGCGAGGAGGACGTGACGCAGTCGGTCGCCAAGCTGGGCTCCTACGGCCGCGGCGACGAAGGCCGCGCCAAGCGCGACACCTACCAGCGCATGGAGGTCGCTCAGGTCGACCCCAACGCCGTGGTGCAGACCGGCGGCGGCCTGCCGCACTGGAGCTGGCGCGCCCACGATCTCGGCTGGAGCGGCCCGGTCGACGCCTCCCAGGCGGTGCGCCTGGTCCTCCTCGGCCCCGCCGTCAACGCCCTGCTCGCGATCTGCCGCGTCGTCCTCCTCGCGCTGCTCGCGCTGCGCTTGCTCGGCGTCACCTGGCAAGGCTGGCGCCCGCGCTTCGACGGCATTGGCGGCCCCGCCTGGCGGGCGGCCGCGCTGGTCGGGGTCGTCGCCCTGCTGTCAGCGGCACCTGCCGTCGCCCAGGCGCCTCCGACCGAGCTCCTCGACGAGCTGCGCAGCCGTCTGACCGCCCGGCCCGACTGCTACCCCAACTGCGCCACCGCCTCGCGGCTCCTGCTCGAGGTCGACGGCTCGAATCTCCGGGGTCGCCTCGAGATCGGCGTCGCCGTCGCCTCGGCGGTGCCCCTGCCGGGCGGCTCCGGCCAGTGGCTGCCGGCCTCGGTCCAGGTCGACGGTCAGCCCGCCGCCGGCCTCGTCCGCGGCGACGACGGCCAGCTCTGGCTCCTGTTGACCGCCGGCGGCCATGACGTCGGCTTCGCCGGCCCCCTGCCGGACCGTGAGCTGGTGCAGCTGCCCCTCCCCCTCCGCCCTCACCGCGTGAGCGTTCGGGCCACCGGCTGGGTGGTCGACGGCGTCCACGAAGACGGTACCGCCGACGACGCGCTGCGCCTGTCGCGCACCCGCAAGGTCGTCAGCTCCGGGGCCTCGCCTGGCGGCGAGTCGGACCGCACCTCGGCCCTGGACTTGCCGCCGTTCCTGCGCGTCGAACGCAGCCTGCTACTCGGACTCGACTGGCGCGTCGAGACTCGCGTCGTGCGTCTGTCGCCCCTCGGCAGCCCGGCCAGCGTCGAGGTGCCGCTCCTGCCGGGCGAGTCGGTGACCAGCGAAGGGGTGCGGGTGACCGCTGGCAAGGCGCAGATCACCCTCGGGCCGCAGGCCACCGAGGCCCATTGGAGCTCGGTCCTAGCCCCCGCGGCCTCACTCCCGCTGAACGCGACCACCACCACCGCCTGGGCCGAGCTCTGGCGCCTCGAAGCCAGCCCGATCTGGCATGTCGAGGCGACCGGCCTGCCGCCGATCCATGACCCCGACAGCCAGGGCGTGCCCACCTGGCGACCCTGGCCCGGCGAGACCCTGACCCTCGCCATCACTCGACCGGCGGGCGTTCCCGGTCAGTCGCTCACCATCGACCAGAGCAGCGTGGTGGTGACCCCTGGCCTGCGGTCGAGCGACGCCGTCCTGACCCTGTCGCTGCGCGCCAGTCGCGGCGGCACCCATGCCATCGGCCTGCCGCCCGGCGGGGAGCTCCAGAGCCTGAGCATCGACGGCAGCGAGCAGCCGATCCGCCAGAGCGGCAGCAAGGTGACCTTCCCGGTTCGCCCCGGCAGTCAGTCGGTCATCCTCACCTGGCGCGAGAGTCGCGGCAGCAGTCTCTTGTACCGCTCGTCGGCGGTCGATTTCGGGCAGCCGAGCGTCAACGCCGAGACCCGCATCGAGACGGGGTCGCCGGCGACCGGTGGCACGCGCTGGGTCCTGCTCGTCGGCGGCCCGCGGATGGGGCCGGCGGTGCTGTTCTGGAGCCTGCTGGTGATGCTCGCCGCGGTCGCCGTCGGGCTGGCCCGCACCGGGCTCACCCCGCTGTCGGCCCGCGACTGGCTGCTGCTCGGCCTCGGCCTGTCGCAGGTGCCGCTCGTCGCCGGCGCCTTCGTCGCGCTGTGGCTGCTCGCCCTGGGCCTGCGGCGCCGCGTCCTCCCCGGGCTGCCGGGTCGCTGGCGTCACAACCTCGGCCAGCTGGCGCTCCTGTTCTGGACTCCGGCCGCCCTCGGCGTCCTGTTCTGGAGCATCTACCAGGGCCTGCTCGGCAGCCCGGAGATGCAGATCCGCGGCAACGGCTCGTCCGGCGAGACGCTCCGCTGGTTCCAGGACCGCGTCCCCGCGCTGCCGGACACCGCGTGGACGCTGTCCGTGCCACTCTTCGTCTACCGTCTGGCGATGCTCGCCTGGGCCCTCTGGCTGGCGATCGCCTTCCTGGCCTGGCTGCGCTGGGCCTGGTCGGCCTTCAGCGAGGGCAGCCTGTGGCGGCCCGCGCCGCCCAAGTCGCCCCCCGTCGAGGTCCCGCGCGAGGTGCCAGCCACTTAGCAAACGCAATCCCGGCGGGCCTTCGCGAGGTGCCAGCCACTTCGTCAGGCCCGCTCGTCAGCACGGACTACGCCGTCTCGATGTTGCCTTCGGTGACCTCGAGGTCGCGGATCAGGCCGTCGCGCAGGTCGTAGATCCAGCCGTGGATCGCCAGGGGGGCGTCCTTCTCCCAGGCGGCGTTGACCACCTCGCTGGCCGCCAGAGTGCGCACCTGGGCGATGACGTTGAGCTCGCAGAGACGGTCCCAGCGTGCCGCGAAATCGGAGATGGCCATGAGCTCGGCGCGGTTTGCGGACGCCACCAGACGGATGTGACGCAACCACATCGCCACCGCGCCGGTCTGCCCACCCTCGAGCGCCGCCCGCACGCCTCCGCAGTGGTAGTGGCCGCAAACGATGATGTGGCGGACACCGAGCGCGTTGACGCCGAACTCGATCACCGCCATCGCATTGACGTCCGACACCGGCACGACGTTGCCGACGTTCCGGTGCACGAACAGCTCACCCGGCGCCATCCCGACGATCTGATTCGCGGGCACGCGGCTGTCCGAGCAGCCCACCCATAGCAGGTCAGGCCGCTGGATCTCGCATAGCTTGGCAAAGAAGTCGGGGTCGCCGTCCACCCGCTCCCGCGCCCACGCCCGGTTCCGCTCGAACAGAGTTGCCAGATATTTCACGCCATTCCCTCCGCGGGGAGGCGGAGCATAGTTGGACGGACCCCCTTGCCGCATCAGCGCCATGGTTTCGAGCCCGGGTCTCCACCGGCGGAGCACAGACCCACCACGGCCCCCTGTTCGAATTGCTCACGACGCGAAAGGAGCGTTCCGTGATCGATCTCCGCCGTTTCTCCCCCATCCGGGTGCACGTCCATCGCCGCCCTGCGGATGGCTGTGCAACCGTCCTGCCCCTGCCTGCCCGTCTGCCCGCTCGCGGCCTGTCGGCCAGGCGACCCCCGGCCGGCGCCCACGCACGCCCCCCGCTCGGCGACACCGAGACCTTCGGCCCGGTCACCGCCTACGACGACGACTGGTTCATCGGTCGCCCGGCCACCCCGTGAGGACGCCATGATCAACAGCCCGCATCCGTCGCCCGATCCCGTACCCCGGCCCGGCCTCCTCGCCGGCCTCGCCGCCTCCACCCTGGTCAAGCTCGGCCTGCTCGGCTTCCTGGTGCTGGTCCTGCTCATCCCGGTCTCCCAGGTGACCGACCTCGTGCGTGAACGGCAGGGCCGGCAGATGTCCGTCGCCGACGAGATCGCCGGCACCTGGGGCGGCCCGCAGCGCCTGGTGGGACCCGTCCTGGCCGTCCCCTACCATGTCTCCCGCATCAACCGGCAAGTGGTCGACGGTCGGGTGGTCGACAGTCCCTACGACGACCCCGGCACGGTGTACCTGCTGCCCAAGACCCTGTCGTGGCGAGGAACGATGGCCCCCGAGCTGCGGTCGCGAGGGATCTTCGACGTCGTCGTCTACGCCAGTGAGCTCACCGCCGAGGGCAGCTTCGTGCTGCCGACCGAGCTCGTCCCCGGCGAGCCCCTGGCCAAGCCGCACTGGGCCGAGGCGCGGTTGGCCCTGGCCGTGCCCGACCCCAAGGGCCTGGTCCGTGGCATCAGCCTGCGCCTGCAGCCGACCGCCGGTAGCGAGCTCGCCGTGGCATTCACGCCGGGAACCGGACCAGCCCAGGGCGTCCTCGGCAGCGGGATCTCGGCCGCGATCGTTGCTCCCGCGCAAGAGCCACCTGAGCCGGGCAGCACGCTCGCTTTCGCCTTCGACCTCGCCCTGCGCGGCTCGCAGGATCTGCAGGTCCTGGCCGCGGGAGAGGAAACCACCCTGACTCTGACGTCGCCCTGGCCGTCCCCCAGCTTCTCTGGCGCCTTCCTGCCGAGCGACCGCACCGTCGGCCCCGCCGGCTTCCAGGCCAAGTGGTCGGTGCCCTACTTCGGCCGCGGCTTCCCCCAGCAGTGGGACGGCGCAAGCGTCGACCTCGCGACGCTCCAGGCGGCGGAGTTTGGCGTCACCCTGGTGCAACCCGCCGACGGCTACCAGCGTACCGAGAGAGCCGTGAAGTACGCCGCTCTTTTCATCCTGCTCACCTTCGGCCTGCTGTTCATGCTCGAGCTGCTGTCGCCCGTGCGACTGCACCCTGCGCAGTACCTGCTCGTCGGCTTCAGTCTCTGCCTCTTCTTCCTGCTGTTGCTCGCGATCAGCGAGCACCTCGGCTTCGAGGGTGCGTACGGCCTCGCCGCCGTCGCCACCACCCTGCTCGTCGCCGGTTACACCGCCGCCATCCTGGCGGCGCCGAAGCACGGCCTCGCCGTGGCTGCCGCCCTCGGCACGCTCTACGGCTACCTGTTCGTCCTGCTCCGTCTCGAGGACCTCGCGCTCCTGCTCGGCGCGCTCGGCCTCTTCGCGGTGCTCGCTGGCGTGATGTTCCTCACCCGGCGCCTCGACTGGTACAGCCTGCGCTTCCGCGCCACCTGAGGCAGCGTCCTTGGCGCCAAAGGCGCACCGGCGGTCGGGCTCCCACCCGGCCGCCGGTTCTCTTTCCTGCCAACGAAGTGGCTGGCACCTCCGCGCGACGACCGTCGTCAGGGCAGAGGCACGCGATCGAAGGCGTGCAGCCTCCGGGCGTCGACGCTCAGCGTGCCGTCGGCATCGGGCGGGTTGAAGACGCTGGCATACTGACCGCCCCAGACCACCTCCTCGCCGCGATACGACGAGCGGGTGTGGACGGTCTGCGAGAAGGTCTCGTCGAAGCCGTTGATCAACACCAGGAACTCCGGCTCGGAGGCGGCCAGCTCGGCCTCGCCCACACCCCACAGGGGACTGCGCTCGTCGATCGGATGAACGATCGTCCAGGTGAGCGGAAAGAACGAGACGCGGTCCCGCTCGAGCGCGAGCTGGAGAAACTCGCGCGCCCCGTCGGTGCTGCCCGGCCGACGGCGCGCCAGGAGGAGCTTGGCCTCGAGCTCGACCAACTGGCTCGACCGGCGGTTGACGACTCGGAACATGAACGCCCTGCCAGCGCGATACGGGGCAATCAGCGCCGTGTCGCTGAACAGGAGCCGCGCCGTCGGCCGCGCGAAACGGGCGAACATGATCCCGGCCACCAAGGCGAAGGTCAGCAGGCCGACCAGCGACTCGACAGTGACGACCACATTGGCCGCAAAGTTGGTCGGCGTGATGCTGCCATAGCCAATCGTCGCCAGGGTGTGCACGCTGAAGAAGAAGCCCTCCGCAAAGCGCCCCCACAGCGACTTACCGGCAAAGGTCGACAGCGCCTCCGCGCCGCAGTCCACGTAGAGGGCCGCGAAAAGTGCGTTCGCAACCAGGTTGTACAGCCCGACGTAGCCCAGGAACTTCGGCCACGAAATCGTGAGTAGGTAGTGGTAGGCCGAGCGTTCGCCCCAGAACCCCAGGCCCTCCCGCCGCACATTGAAGCTGCCGTCACGATTGAGCAGGCGGCGGCGACTCTCGCGGGCGACCACCGCGCCGAAGCCGAGGTCGGCGTTGGGGTCGACGGGCGCCGCGACGCGATGGGGGCGAGAGGGTTCGGCCATCCAACCCGAGATCGTAGCCCATGGGATCGTCGCCGTCCGGCCCGAAGCGGCCAGACGGGACCGGGTGCCCGGTCTCAGGGTTTGCCGCTATCCTGGAGCCGCGGCGAAGCGGCGACGAGCAGCTCGCGAATCAACCCGCCCAAACAGAGGAGACGCCATGAAGCTCGAGGGTGCGAAGGCCCTGATCACGGGCGGCAGCGAGGGTATCGGCAGGGGCATCGCGGTGGCGCTGGCGGCCGCGGGTTGCCAGGTCGCGATCACCGGCCGCCATCGCCAGCGATTGGAAGCCGTTGCAGTCGAGCTTGGTGTCGACAGCATCGTCGGCGACGTCGGCATCGAGTCGACCGCGGTGCGGACGGTCGAGGAGTTCGTCGAGCGCCACGGCCGCATCGACATCCTGGTCAACAACGCCGGCATCGGGCGCTTCGCCCCCCTGGTCGACATGACCCTGGAGGACCTCGAGACGGTGTACCGAACCAACGTCTACGGCGCCTTCCTGATGGCCCGCGAAGCCGCCAAGCACTTCATCCGTCAGGGCGGCGGCAACCTGATCAACATCTCGTCCACTTCGGGGCTCAAGGGCGGCCGCGGCAGCACCGCCTACTCCTCCTCGAAGTTCGCCCTCCGCGGGATGACCGAATGCTGGCGCGACGAGCTCCGTCGCTACGGCGTGCGGGTGATGCTGGTCAACCCGAGCGAGGTGCTCACCGGCTTCGGCTCGAAGGCCGGCTTCAACCAGGAGGAGTCGCCCAAGAAGCTGCGGCCGCAGGAGATCGCCGACGCCATCGTCGGCATCCTGCGTCTCGACGACCGCGGCTTCATTCCGGAGCTGTCGGTGTTCGCGACCAACCCCTTCTGAGCATCCGCGGCCCGGGCGAGCCGCCACGGTTCAACCGGGCTGGGGCAGTGCCACCTCTGCCACCGCCGGTCGGGTGACGCGCCAGGCCAGTGCCAAGGCACCCAAGAGCAGCGCCGTCGACAACAGGAACGGCGCCCCGGGCAGATGGAGATCCGCCTCCGGGCCGATGAACTGGGCGAACGTGAAGGTAAACAGGCCTGGACCGATCATGCCGGAGATCCCGCGCAGGCTGCCATTGGCGCCCTGCAGCTGGCCCTGCTCGCTCACCTGAACGCGGCGCGTCATCAGGCCTTGTGACGCCGGCCCTGCCATTCCCCACAGCCCGACGAGAGGGACACCGAGGAGAAACCAGGGACCCGCGGTCGCCACGCCGAAGAGCGTGAAGCCGAGGGCGCCGCAAACCAGGCCGATCAAGAGCGGCCGCCGTTCGCCGAATCGCGCGACCACCGGGCGCACCAGTCCGCCCTGCACGAGGCCCGAGCAGATGCCGACGAAGCCCAGGGTGAGGCCCACCTGGCGGGTGTCCCAACCGTAACGGTAGCCGGCATAGAGCACGTAGACACTCGGGAGGACCTCGTGCGCCAGGAAGCCGAGCACGTTCGAGCCGGCAAGTCCGAGCAGCTCGGGGTGCGAACGCAGCAGAGTGAGCGCGCCCACCGGGTTGGCGCGCCGCCACGAAAAGGCGGCTCGCCGCTCCGCGGGCAGCGACTCCGGCAGCACGAACAGGCCGTACATCGCGTTCGCTAGGCTGAGGCCGGCCGCAACGGCGAACGGCAGGCGCGGATTGATGGCGCCGAGCACGCCGCCGATCGCCGGGCCGAAGATGAACCCCAAGCCGAAGGCGGCACCCAACATGCCGAAGGCGCCGGCACGCTTCTCTGCCGGCGTCACGTCGGCGATGTAGGCGCCGGCGGTCGGAATGCTGGCGGCGGTGATCCCCGAGATCACTCGACCCACGAACAGCCAGGCCAGCGTCGGCGCCAGGGCCATCAGGATGTAGTCCAGACCAAGCCCGAAGTTCGACAGCAGGATCACGGGCCGGCGGCCGAAACGGTCCGACAGGGCGCCGAGAACGGGCGCAAAGAAGAACTGCATCCCGGCCCAAACCGTGCCGAAGATCCCGTACATCTCCGCCGCACGGGCAGTGTCACCGCCCTCGAACATCTGCACCAACTTGGGCAGCACGGGCACGATCATCCCCACCGCCAACATGTCGAGGACGACGGTGATGAAGATGAACGTGAACGCCGCGCGGCGTGGCGGTGCGGCGGTGGGTGACGTCATCGGCTCGACGCTAGCACGCCGTCACGACCGGCCGCCGACGAAGGGGCTGGCACCTCGCTACGGGCAACGGGCCACACTGGCTGGCTCTCTGCGAAGTGGCTGGCACCTCGCGCTGCGAGTCGGCGCCGCCGCCGACCAAGCAGCGCTCGGCAGCCCGCAGGTTTGCGGTCAGGCCAGCGGCAGGCGGACGGTGAACACCGCGCCGCCGCCCGGGCGGTTGCCGGCGGCGACTGTGCCGCCGTAGCCCTCGGCGATCGCCTTGACGATGGCCAGGCCGAGCCCGCTGTGGTGACTCTTCGCCGCCGGCTGACCCGGTCGCCAGGTGAAGAACCGGTCGAAGATGCGCTGGAGGTGCTCCGGCGGAATCCCCTGGCCGCGGTCGCCGACCAGCACGACGGCAAAGCGACCTCCTGGGTGATGGACCGGCCCGCCCGGCAACGGCCCCGGCGCGCCGGCAGCCGCCTCGACGGTGAGCGAGACTTCGACGGCGCTCGCCGGCGGTGCGAAGGAAAGCGCATTGTCGAGCAGGTTGTCGAAGATCTGCACCAGGCGGTCCGCCGACGCCAGGACCCGCACCTCGCCCTCCGGCATCGCCGAGCGGACTTCGACACCGAGCGGCCCGCGGGCCTGCCAGCCGGCGACGACTCCGCCCAGGATGTCGCCGAGAACGATCGGGCCGCGCGACTCGCCTTCGAGCGCGCTGTCGAGCTCCGAAACCTCGCGCACGCCGGAGAGCAAGCGCTCCATCCGCGCCACCTCGCGTTCGACCACGCGCAGGAAGCGGCGCCGTTCGTCGGGCGCCTCGACCTCGGCCAGCATCTGGGTCGCGCTGCGGATCGCCGCCAGCGGGTTCTTGAACTCGTGCGACACGTCGCCAGCGAAGCTCTCGATGAACGACAGGTGTTCGCCCAGTCGCCGCGACAGCTCCTCGAGAGCCCGCGCCAGGTCGCCGATCTCGTCACGGCGGCGGCTGCCACGAAAGCGCCCGCGCAGGCGGCCACGGCGATCCACGAGCTCGGCCGCTTGCCGGCGGAGCTCGGCCAGCGGGCGGACGATGGTAGTCGACACCATCAGCGACAGGACTCCCGCCACCAGGAGAGACAAGGCGACGACGCGAACGATCGCCAGTCGGGTCTCGTAGAGATCCGAGAGCAGGCGTAGGGTCGACTGCGAGACCAGTACTGCTCCGACGACCTCTCCCCCCCCGGGGACGTCGCCGAGGCCGGCGCCGCCGCGGACCGGTATCGCGCAGTAGAGGGTCACGGAGCGCTGGCCCGGACTGGGGCGCGTGACCGCCCCGTAGCGGCCGCCAAGGGCCGCGCCCACCTCGGGGCCTTCAAACGGCGCCGCCGGGTCGTAGAGATCGCGGCCGCTGCCGTGGTACGTCGGGCGGCTCAGACCGAGCCGGTCGAGCAGGCTGTGCCCGGCGCGCACGACCAGGGCACCGGCGCGGTAGAGCAAGTTCGACCGCGGGTCGGTCTCCGGCTCCGACTCCTGGCCTTGCCCCGACTCGGCGCCCGCCAGCTCGCGACTGCCGGCCGCCCCGGCCACCGTCGGGGCCTCCCGACGCGGCCCCAAGCGGGCGGAGTCTGCGACTAGCAGGCCGTCGCGATCGAGGACCCGCAGGCGCGCCGTGAACCGCTGCTCGACCTGGTTCAGGATCGCCCGGGCCCGGGTCGAGTCGAGGCCGTCCGGACTGGCGAGCGCCGCCGCCAGCACCCGGCCCTGCTGCACCATCGAGCGCTCCTGGGCTTCGAGCAGCTTTTCCTCGTAGGTGTCGAGATAGAGGATGCCGGTCGCCGGGAGAAAAACCAGCAGGACGTTGAACGCCAGCAGCCGCAGCACCAGGCCGCGTGACAACCGCGGCCGCCGCGCCCAACGCAGCCGGTCGCGCCAGCTCCGGCGCGGCAACCCGCCGGCCGGCGCCGCCCCCGCCGGGCCTTCTATGGTTCCCCGATCCAACGGTAGCCGAGACCGTAAACCGTCTCGATAGCACCGAAGCTGGCGTCGGCGTCCTCGAACTTCCGGCGCAGGCGCTTGATGTGGCTGTCGATCGACCGCTCGGCGAGATAGGTGTCGTGGGGATAGGCCTCTTCGAGCAGCTGCTCGCGGGTCTTGACGTGCCCGGGGTGACGCACCAGCGCGGCCAGCAGGCGGAATTCGGTGACCGTGAGCGGCAGCGGCCCCTCCTTCCAGCGCACCTCATGGCGGTCGATGTCGAGCATCAAGTCGCCCGATGTCAGGATTTCGGCCGGCTCCCCGTCCTCTGTGCGCGGCTCGCGATTCAAGGCTGCGCGGCGAAACAGCACCTTGATGCGGGCCATCAACTCGCGCACCGAGAACGGCTTGCACAGGTAGTCGTCGGCGCCCAGCTCGAGACCAAGGACGCGGTCGAACTCGTCGTCGCGCGAGGTCAGGAACATGATGGGCAGAGCCTCGGAGGCCGCCCGCAATCGGCGGCAAAGCTCGCGGCCGTCGAGGCGCGGCATCAGGATGTCGAGCACGGCAAGGTCGGGCAGCTTCTGTTGGAAGGCCTGCCAGGCCTCCAGGCCGTCGGCGTAGACGTCGACCCGATAGCCCTCGCGACGGAGCGCGAAGGCCACCGTCTCGCGAAGGCTCTCCTCGTCGTCGACCAGGGCAACCACACCAGCAGGAACAGCATTCGCGGTCGGAGGCATGGCGGCAGACTAGCGTGCCGAGGGCCCCGGCTCAACCGCCGGCGGCCCAGTGGTCCCGCTGCGACCTCGTCGCGACGCCGTTTCGCCACAAACGACCAACTCAGCGCCCCCCGACGAAGTGGCTGGCACCTCGCGAGTCGCCCGCCGCTCTGGCGAAGTGGCTGGCACCGCGCGTAAGAGCCTGCTCGGCCTCAGGGGCGACCGACAGCCAGGTGCTGGGCGATCTGGGCCTTGACCTGATCGAAGATCTCGTTCGGGATCGGAACGGACAGGTCGTAGAGAACGATCTTCCAACCGGACGACTGGCGAGTCAGCACGCCGCTGCCGCGTGCCGGGCCGAGGTTGGTGGTCGCCAGGCTCTCGTCGAACCAAGCCGTGTCGCCTGAGACCTCGACGTGTCGGGCAACTGCGCGGAAGCTCCAGGCCGCGCCCTTGGCGAAGTAGGGATGGGCATAGGCCCGGAACTGCTCGACGTTCCAGCGCTCCTTCATGTCGGTGCCGAGGAACACACCGGCGGCGGCAAAGTGGCCGAAGTAACGCTCCTCGTCGGCGGCTGAGGCCGCCGCGTGCCAGTCGTCGAGGGCGGCGCCGACCGCCACCTCGTCAGGCGACAGGCGACGCGCGGCGGTGATCCGCACCGCCGGCTCGAGAGCCTGCCCCTTCGCCGGAGCGTGCTGGATGGCGCGCACGACCTCCATGCCGCGCACCACTTGGCCGAAGGCGGCGAACCCTTGGCCGTCGGGATTACGTCGCCCGCCGAAGTCGAGCTCGGGCTGGTTGCCGATGCAGATGAAGAAGTCCGAAGTTGCGGTATCCGGCTGGTCTCGCGCCATCGACACCGTGCCGTCGAGATGCGCCAGTCCAGTGACCGAGGTGCGTTCGAGAGCGATCGGCGGAAAGGCCTGGGCCTCCCGCGCGGGGTCGGCGCCACCCTGGATCACCTCGATCTTGACCGTGTTCTGTGGCTGGTTATCCGGCTCGCGGGTCACCGTGCGGTGGAAGGCGCCGCCGTCGTAGCGCCCGGCCTCCACGTAGCGCAAGAAGTTGGCTGCCGTCACCGGGGCGTGGTGAACGTCGACGGCGACCTCGATGTCGCCGCGCGCGGTCGTCAACAGGACGTGGACTGGGGACGATGACGCGGCGGCCGGTGCCTGGGCGGCAAGGAACGCCGGGAGGACGAGAGCATGCAGAGCGGCGGTGTACATGCGGGAAATCATGGCATGACGGACCGCCAGGACGACGGCAACCTCGTCAAGACAGAATGCAGACAGCGCATTGACGAAACATAGACGCCGCCATACAGTCCGCTCCGGCCGACGCCTTCCGGCGCGAGGTTCAAGTGCCCACCGACACCGTCCCACCGCGAGCTGCTGCAGACCGCGGAGCTCGGGCGGCTCAGCGGCCTCATTCGCCTCGGCGCGGAGGGTCGCCAAGCAGCATCTGGCTGCGCGCCGGCCGCATCATCGACGCCGTCATTGACCGCGGGCCAGCCGCTGCCGAGGCGATCTACGCCATGGCGCTGTGGACCGACGGCCATTTCGAGGCCGACTTCTCCGCAGTCGACGTCACTGAGCGCATCAACGAGTCCGCCTCGGGCCTGCTCCTCGAGGCGATGCGGCGCCACGACGAGGCCGCCCGTGAGGCGACGCCGCCGAACAGCGCGATCGTCGACCCGCCGCCGCGGCCACCGCGGGAGCTCCTGGCCCTCACCTGCGGCGCATGGAACGGCTGGTCCAGCGCGAGCATGGCCTCGCCCTGCGCGAGGCCGAGCTCCAGCTCGCGCTCGAGTGCCTGTCGGGTTCGCTTGCCGTCGTCGGGCTCGGTCGATTCGAGGCTGACTTCGGTCAGCGAGAGCGCGGGCTGGCGCTCCTACGGCATGAGGGGAGCCCATTCGCCCGCCTGTTCAGCGACGAGCAGGAGCCGATGCGCGCCCCCCTCGCCCGGTCTCCATGACGCCTTCCTCGGCTACCTGGCCGGACAGACTCTGAGCGCCCGTCGAGCTGGTCTGCAGTCAATTCGCCCGGCAGCCCCGTCTCCTCGGCCGTCGGCAGCGAGAAGCGACTGGCCCGGCCGCTGGACGATGCCGAGGGCTCGCCCGACGCGGGTCTGCTCGCCCAACTGCAGAGCTCAGCGTCGCCGTCTGGGATCGCCCCGTGAGTCCGGCCAACGAAGTGGCTGGTCGAGACAACGAATCGCGCCGCCGGCTCCAGCGCTGCGCCGGCCGCGACGTCCGGGCCCGCGGAGCCGTATCTTTGTTACAGTCACGTGGCGATCCGGCAACGAGATTGCCGCGATCCGCCCGCCGCGCAGCCGTCGGCGTCCAACCCCTGGAGCCTCGACCCGTGTCCAAGAACGTGTTCGCGCGCGCAGCTTCGGCGCTGTGTCTCATGCTGTTTCTGCTGGCTACCCTGCCGCAGCCGGCCCACGCGTACCTCGATCCAGGCGCCGGCAGCATGATGCTGCAGATCATCCTGGGTGGTCTCGCTGGGCTGGCTGTCGGGCTCCGGCTGTTCTGGCACCGCATGCTCGGGTTCTTCTACCGGCGGCCGCCAACCCCGCCCGCGGACGCCAACCCGGCGCCAGACCCGGGCGACGCACCCCGCGTCTGAGCGAGTCTCGGACGCTGCCGATGACCTCGTCCGCCCGCGGGGCCGGCCCGCAGCCACTGCCGGCG
>CXWL01003425.1_pt1 | contig 38713 bp, 35 predicted proteins | sample 590931 | NCBI WGS metagenome assembly CXWL01 (sample SAMEA3498368, study PRJEB10139) | groundwater metagenome | biome: water well; material: biofilm material | place: Germany | collected 2015-04-27 | reverse complement strand
GTGTTAAAATCTGCAACTAAATTTCAGCGCGAATTATACCCTTGATTAAAACCTTCCCCAATAGCTCTAACCGCTTGCTTCAGCCTTTGGCAGTCGTTGAAATCTTTTCGGAAACATGATGCGGCACACTGAAAACTGATAGGCGAATTTTATGACCCCGCAACAATTCACCCAAAAATGGCAAGGCAGCACCCTTAACGAGCGGCAAAGTTACCAAGCGCATTTCGCTGATTTGTGCGCGCTGGTCGGCGAGGCAACGCCTACGCCTGCCAGTGCCGACACCTATTGCTTTGAACGCGGTGTGGCCAAAACGGGTAGCAAACACGGCTGGGCGGACGTGTGGAAACGCGGCTATTTCGCAATCGAATATAAAGCACCAGACCGCAATCTGGATGCCGCGCTCAAGCAATTGATGACTTACGCGCTGGCGTTGGACAACCCGCCATTGCTGGTGGTGTGCGATACCCAAATCATTCAGATACACACGCACTTTACCAATGCGCCTTCCGAGGTTCACACCATCGCGCTGGCTGACCTTGGCGAACAAGCCAACCTCGAAAAGCTGCGCTGGCTGTTTACCGACCCGAACAAATTTCATCCGCAGCGCACCATCACCCAAATCACCGAGGCGGCAGCGGGCAAGTTCGCGCAGCTCGCGCAATCGTTGAATGCCAGAGGACACGCCCCGCAATCGGTGGCGCATTTTCTGAATCAATGTCTGTTTTGTTTGTTCGCCGAAGATGCCGAATTGCTACCGGGTAAATTGTTCGAGCGGCTGCTAGACAAGAGCCAAACCGACCCCGCCAAACTCACCTCACGCCTGCAAGAATTATTCAACGCCATGCGCAAAGGGGGCGACTTCGCGCTGGAAGACATCCACTGGTTTAACGGCGGATTGTTTGCAGAAATTGAAGTGCTACCGCTCGACAGTGCTGAAATAAAAATCCTCTACGAAGCCGCTAAATTGGATTGGAGCGGCATCGAGCCATCCATATTCGGCACGCTGTTCGAGCGCGGACTCGACCCGAAAAAACGCTCACAACTCGGCGCGCACTACACCGACCAACAATCCATTTTGCGCATCATCCATCCCGTAATCGTCGAGCCGCTCACGGCGGAATGGCAAGCCGCCAAGCACATCATCGCTGACGCAATGGCACGCTACGAAGCGGGTGGCAAAGGCTCAAAAAATGCACTCCCCGAAGCCAAAGCCGCCTTCATTTCTTACATCGAACGCCTCAAAGCCTTTCGCGTACTCGACCCCGCGTGCGGCAGCGGCAACTTTTTATACCTCGCCCTGCGCGCCTTAAAAGACCTCGAACACAAAGCCAACCTTGAAGCAGAAGTGCTAGGGCTGCAACGCCAAATCACCATCGAATGTTCCCCCGCCAACGTACTCGGCATCGAGCTTAACCCTTATGCCGCCGAGCTTGCACGCGTCACCGTGTGGATAGGCGAAATTCAATGGATGCTCAAAAACGGTTATCCGATACGCAAAAATCCTATCCTCCAATCGCTCGATCACATTGAAAATCGGGATGCCCTACTTGCCGTCATACCCGCGAAAGCGGGTATCCAGCCAATTGAAAAACTGGATTCCCGCTTTCGCGGGATAACCAGCGACTCGCCCGCTCGCGGGCTTAGTCGAGTGGCTAGTAGTTCCACCAATGACGATACTGCTGTTGAATCTGACTGGCCTACCTGCGATGCCATCATCGGCAACCCGCCGTTCCTAGGTGGCAGCAAAATGCTGCGCGAGCTAGGCGAAGATTATGTGCAAACCCTGCGTGCTGAATATGAGGGACGCGTGCCGGGCGGCGCAGACTTGGTGACGTACTGGTTTGAAAAAGCCCGTGCGCATATCGCAGCGGGTAACTGCCAGCGTGCCGGATTGGTTGCCACCAACTCCATACGCGGCGGTGCTAATCAAGAGGTGTTGGCGCGCATCCTCAACTCCCCTCGCCCGCTTGTGGGAAAGGGGCAGTTACATATCTTCAACGCGTGGAGCGATGAAGAATGGATAAACGAAGGTGCAGCCGTGCGTGTGTCGCTGGTGTGTTTTGGTGAAATCCCCCTCAGTCCCCCTTTGTCAAAGGGGGAAGGTTTTTCCGTCACGCTATCCGTCCCCCCCTTTGCAAAAGGGGGGCTAGGGGGGATTTATCTCAACGGACAACCTGTAAACACTATTCACGCCGACCTCACCGTAGGCGAAGGGCTAAATCTCACCCAAGCAAAATCACTCAAAGAGAATGCGGGCGTGAGCTTTCAAGGTTCGCAAAAAATCGGCGCATTCGATATTGAAGGAGAGTTGGCGCGGCAATGGCTCAAACAACCCAATCCCAACGGCAAGCCGAACAGCAATGTGATCAAGCCTTCATGGAATGGGCTAGATGTAGCACGCCGCCCACGCGATGGATGGATTATTGATTTTGGCACAACGATGAGCGAGGCGGATGCTGCGTTGTATGAAGTGCCGTTCACGTATGCAACTCAACAGGTCAAACCAGAGCGCGCAACGAACAACCGCGAAGCGTACCGAAAGTATTGGTGGCGGCATGGCGAACCACGCATCGCCATGCGCGCCGCCCTCAAAGGTTTGCCGCGTTATATCGCCACACCACATGTTTCAAAACACAGGATATTTGCTTGGTTGGATGACTGCGTGTTACCGGACAAGATGCTGATTGTCATTGCACGTTCCGACGACACTACCTTCGGTATTCTGCATTCGCGTTTCCACGAGCTGTGGTCATTGCGCATGGGCACGAGTTTAGAAGATCGACCACGCTACACACCGACCACCACCTTCGAGACTTTCTCGTTTCCCGTAGGGTGGGCAGGCACTGCCCACGCGGATGCGGTTGAAACAAATTCCGGTGGGCAAAATTTGCCCACCCTACTGAATGCCGCTGCAATTGCCACCGCCGCACAACGCCTCAACCAACTGCGCGACAACTGGCTCAACCCATCCGAGTGGACAGACTGGCTGTGCACCCCCGAAGAACAACAAGCCGGCTATCCATTGCGCCCTGTCGCCAAACTTGGACATGAAGCTGACCTGAAAAAACGCACCCTAACCAACCTCTACAACGCCCGTCCCGCTTGGCTCGCCAACGCACACGCCGAACTGGATGCCGCCGTCGCAGCGGCTTACGGTTGGACAGACTACACAGCAGAAATGAGCGATGAGGAAATTTTGCGGCGGTTGCTGGTGTTGAATTTGGCGCGAGTAAAATGAGTTGGAAGTGGAAAGTCCCACGTCAGATAGAAAGCCTTCAAGTGTCACAATAACCTATAGGAGAAAACAATGGCAATTATCAGAAAAGTAGAGCTACGCAGACATATTGAAGAGCTGGAATCACGCTATAAAAAGCTCAGAGAAGCCATCAGTGGCGGCAACCCCAACCCCAATATCTACGATCAATACAGCAACAATCCTGAACAATACAAAGAAGAGTTCACGGAAGTAAATGACACAGATGTCGAATATGCACTCAGTGACTTCCGTGGTGTGTTGAAACGACTTGAAACAATTCAAAAACTCCAAGCTCCGCGTCTCAAAGCAAGCAAGTAATAGGGCAGCTACACGCTAGAAATGAGAGATGATGAACTTTTACTTTCTCCTTTAAGGATATAAAAATGTTGAACGAAAGACAAAGACACGTTTTGCAATTAAGAAGGTCAGGCAGCACTTTTGTTGCAATCGCTGCGGAGCTTGGGGTAAGTAAGGTTCGTGTAAGCCAAATATTTCATAGGGCAGATCGAATTGAACGCCAAAGTAAGCAGACAAATGAATGGACTTATGGATTAAATAAAAAATACGCAAATGCTTTAATAGCGGCGGGTTATGTTGATAAAAATGGTGTTCGCCTAGGTTTAGCTTCTGGAAAAGTTGGCGTTCATCCTCGGACAGGTAAAGGTATCACACCCGGAATTAGTCATAAGGGAATTGAAGTAATTTCGTTATGGATAGATGTTGATCCAATGCAAAGGGTAAGCCATGAGTAAGAAAATTAGCGTTGCCGATTTGCCAGAGTTTGACCTTGCGGAACAACTCAAAACCGAGGCGGACATCGCGGCTTATCTGACCATCGTGTTAGAAGAAGGCGATAGTCCTGAGTTGGCTCACGCGCTGGGTGTGGCAGCACGTGCGTGCGGCATGAGTGAGATATTGCGAAGCAATCTGGCTTAACGCGCGAGGCGTTGTATAAGGCGTTGCGTGCCGATGCGCAGCCACGTTTTGAAACCATCAGCCGTGTGTGTGCCGCATTGGGCGTGCGTTTGGCGGCGCAACCGATTCATTCTTGATGCGTATTCCACACAATAAAAAATGAATCGCACCGAACGTTTTTATCGAATAGACCAATTGCTGCGTGAGCGGCGCGTGGTGTCGTTGGAAAGTTTTCTTGATGTGTTGGAAGTTTCACGCGCCACGTTCAAGCGTGACATCGAGTATCTGCGCGACCGTTTGCACGCGCCTATCGAGTGGGATAGAGCGGCAGGCGGCTATCGTTTTTCCAGTGAAGCGAGTAGCGGTCCAATTTACGAGTTGCCTGGTTTGTGGTTTTCCGCCACCGAGCTGTATGCCTTGTTAGCGGCACAAAAATTATTGGCGGACTTGGAGCCGAGTTTGTTACTCGCGCACATTGCACCCTTGCAAGCACGTTTGTCTGAGTTGTTAACCGCATCAGGGCATAGTACCGATGAGATTGCGGCGCGTGTGCGTTTGTTGTCCAGCACCAAACGCAAGATGGATACGCAGTTTTTTGGGGTGGTTGCGCAGGCTGTGTTGGCTCGCCAGCAATTGCAACTCACGGCATGGAATCGCGGACGTGATGAGGTGCAAGTGCGTGTGGTGTCGCCGCAACGATTGGTGCATTACCGCGACAATTGGTATTTGGATGCGTACTGCCATTTGCGCGGTGCATTGCGCAGTTTCTCGCTGGACACTTTGCGCGCCGCAACGCTGTTGGATGAGGCTGCATGGGAGATGAGCGAGGCGCAATTGAACGCGCATTTTTCCGGCTCTTACGGGATTTTTTCGGGAGGCTTAAAAGACTGGGCGGTGCTGCATTTTTCGGCAGAACGCACGCGTTGGGTTGAGTCCGAATGTTGGCATCGTGAGCAGCGCGGCGAGCATCTGGTCGATGGTAGCTATCGGTTGCACGTCCCGTATTCGGATGAGCGTGAGTTGCTCATGGACATCTTGCGTCACGGCGCGCATGTCGAAGTAGAAGCCCCAGCCAGCTTGCGCAACTTGCTCGCGGACGAAGCCAAAAAATTAGCCGCGCTTTATCCCCTCTAAATTATTTTTCTTCAGGCTCGTTATTTGAGCCACTGCCCTGTGTACCCTGTGTGTTACTGAGACACGAGGATTCTATTATGGACAGACGATCATTTATTTCGTGCTTAATCGGCTTGTGCGGCGGCGTTGCGGTTGCTGCACCTGTGTTGGCGCAGGCGGCAACATCACGTCGTATTGAGCTGCAACGCTCTGCATTAGCGGGATTCCAATATCACCAAGGTGAAAAACTTTGGCCGTTGATGCGTGTTGGCGACACGCTGACTTTGATACGCGAAGCGGAAAATAAATTTGATTCACGCGCCGTGCGTGTCGAATGGAAAGGACGCAAGTTAGGCTATGTGCCACGATTAGATAATGCCAGCGTGAGCCATTTATTGGATAGCGGTGTACAGCAACTCACGACTGAAATTGTTGCACTGCAAACAAGTGATAATCCTTGGGATCGCCTAGCATTGGCGGTTTATTTAGACGTGTGACGAAGAGGTTTTTGTCGATTAACCCGATAGCTGCTAGGAGAAAATGATGAATGAAGATTCTTATGTTTTGCCACCACATTTTGTTTTATTTCAGCAACATTTGCACAAGCATCATCTGAATTTACAAAGTGCGTTGCACAGCACGGATATGGGGCATCGCAATACTCATCTGACCCCGACATATCTTTCCGAGCAATTAGGCTATTTGGCTGAAGATGTTGATGACATCAACAGGGTGGTTAAGAACACGCTTGGGAATTTATTGAGTCCTCAAGGCGTATCTAAAATCAAAGTTGATGCTTACATGGCGATTTTCGGTAAAAAGTTGAATTCGTTGCTTCTTCATTACGAGCAATTGCGAGCTAATCTTGTCACGCCAAACCAGCAATATGGGCAAACTCTGTTAATCGAAATGTATCGCAATGTGTTGGTTGAGTTGCATAAATGGATGATGGATATGCTCACTTTTTTTGCTGACCCTGTGGCTTGGGCTAAGCAGCGTGGCTTACCGACAACCGGGCATGTGGAAATAAGTTTTACGCTGACATTCACGTCACCTCCACAAGCTAGGGAGTTGGTTCGCTGGGCACAAAATCAGCCTGGCTGGTCTGCTGTGCCTGCGCCTTTCCGAGCAAAACCTCAATGTGCTAGTAGAGGTATATTAGGTAACTTTTTGCTAGCCTGGATGGGCTACGAGTTGATTGAAAATTTGCTTGGCGATGACGAGGTGTGAGGTGATGATTGCAGAAATCCGCTGCAAAATAATGCCCAACATGCCCCGCTGGAATGCAATGGTTGATTATTGGCAAATACAGTAATGTTGACCATTTCCAGAGAGGTATCCGTTAAAGCTGGGAAACATGCTTGGAATGTTTTTCCGCTGGAGGCCTTCGGTTTTTTGCTGGGTAGTAAAACGGAAAGCGCGGTGTATGCAGCGTTGCCTTGCTCGAAAACTCAGCGTCGAGATGAATTTGAAGATCGTTGGATCGGCATTGAAGCCAATATCGAAAAGGCTCGCTCAGTCGCTAAGTTGTTCGATATAGAGGTCGTTGGTTTTTACGCAACGACAGACGATGATCACTACGAAAATTTTCAGATGCCACCGTTTATAGGGAATGCCAGCATGGAGTTGGTCATGGTGTATCGAGCAAATTGTTGTCCCGGATGTTCTTGGTCTTCATACAAATACGATAACCGATGGTTGAAGCGCGGTGAGGATTTCGTTGTGTCACGCGGCAAGCGCATCAGTGACTCCATCAGTCAAAAAAGAATCCTTATGGAATGGCACAGAGTTTATGGTGCGGTGGACTACTCGAATCAGTCGGTAAAACTCGATGAGTGATAACGCCATAACACCTTTGCTTATATTACCCGCGCGGCTTGGTTGGAAGCTGGGGAGGTCGTTCATATATGGAGATGGCGGAGATAAACCGCCGACTGATCAAGAGCTGAAATTCCTTCCCGCGTTGGAATGCGGTCTACAAATGGCGGGAGAGCATGGCGACATCGTATTGGATTTGCAGTCGCTGTTTGAATCTGCGCGTAAACCTGGTGGATATTGGTTGCTAACTTGCGAGTGCGGTGAAGCAGATGATGCCGACATCCATGAGCCTATCTTTGTTCAGCATCTGTCGCCCGATACGATTGTATGGGAGCTGGATATTCAAGGGTTGCGTGCCGCTTTGGTTAAGGAGATGTGGCTCACCCATCAAGAGGGCTATGTGCGCTTGATCTTTGATCGCAATCAATATGTGGCGGATTTGCGCCGCATGGTGGTTGAGGTGCAGCAGGCTAATAAAGAATTGGAGCTGTGGGGGGTGGCAGGAAGGGGAGACTACGGTTTCGTGGAAGAATTATTGGCTTTCAATTTTGATGAGCCTATTGTTGCCGAGCCGATTTTCCCACCAGGTAGTCACCTTGAGTTCAAGCTGGAAGGTGAGGAGTTTTGCTGGCTCAATGGGAAAAGATTGTTTGGCTGGCCACCACATTATTTTCCAACTTGGGAAATCAATCGGATTTTCAAAATGTGGATGGAGTTCTTCCAGCGAGGTTATGCGTTCAATTCTTCAGGACTCCCCGCCCAATCCGGCGGTTTATATTTGTTGGGTGGGACTGAATATGATGCGCAGATAGTAACTGGAAATCTGAATCAGTTTTATTTGTTGGATGAAAGTTGCCGTGCAGCTTGTGATGTGACAGGCAATGAACTGGTGGAAAAATTACGCGTAGCGATAAATCAAGGGGTGAGTTCTTCGAAGATTATGGTGAGTTACTCGCCTTGTGTTTTGCCAGCACACACTGGAAGTGGCTAATAAAGAGCAAAACCTATGAGGCTGTGGTCACTCCATCCGCGTTATCTGGATGCCAAGGGCTTAGTGGCGTTGTGGCGCGAAGGGTTGTTGGCGCAAAAGGTGCTGGCGGGTTTGACTAAGGGTTATCGCCATCATCCGCAGTTGACGCGGTTTTATATGCGCAAGGTGCGATTGCGGCGTATCTGCGTGAAGTGCGATACGGCGAGGTTATAACTTTGATGCGAGCAAGGTCGGGCAGTCTGCAAAAGCCTTGCACATTGCCGTGACCAGCGGACAACTAAATTATGAGTTGGCCCATCTGCGCACCAAGCTGGCAGTGCGGGATGCTGCCGCATGGCAGCGTATCACCGAGGTGAAGCAGCCCAAGCCGCATCCGCTGTTTGTGGTGGTGCAAGGTGAGGTTGAGGATTGGGAAGTGAGGTGAACGGATGGTTAAATTGACAACAGAACGAACGTTCTCTACCATGAGGTGGTTGTTTAGCCGATAGGAGCTTTGAGCATGAACCCTCAGCCCGCATTATTTGAGAACTACGAAATTCGCCGCGTGTATGACGAGTCCACCGAGACGTGGTTTTTTTCAGTCATCGATATTGTTCAGGTGTTGACCCAGCAGTCCGATTATCAGACGGCGCGCAAGTATTGGAACAAGCTGAAAGAGCGGCTGGATAAGGAAGGCAGTCAGTCGGTGACAAATTGTCACCGACTGAAATTACCCGCCGCAGACGGTAAGAATTATCTCACCGATGTTGCCACTGCCGAAACCTTGTTGCGCCTAGTGCAATCAATACCCAGCCCCAAAGCCGAGCCGATTAAACTGTGGTTGGCGAAGGTGGGTTATGAGCGGATGCAGGAGATGGCTGACCCTGCGTTGTCGCTAGACCGCGCCCGTGATGCTTGGCAAAAGCACGGGCGTAGCGAGAAGTGGATACAGCAGCGCATGACGGGGCAGGAGATGCGCAACAAGCTCACTGATTACTGGAAAAAACACGACATCAAGGAAGGCGAGGAGTACGCGATTCTCACCAATATCATTCATCAGGAATGGGCAGCGGTAGATGTCAAAACGCACAAGAATATGAAAGGATTGCAGACGCAAAACTTGCGCGACCACATGAGCGAAGCCGAACTGATTTTTACCGCACTGGCAGAATTATCCACACGCCAGATCGCCGAGAGCCTAGATGCGACAGGGATGCCAGAAAATAAAGCAGCAGCCCGAACGGGTGGCATATACCCGCAAGGGGCATGTCCGTGGTTGTACAGCCGACAAGTCGGCAACAACATACGCCAAAGCACGACAGGAATTGGAAAGCAAAACGGGCAAGAAGGTGGTGAGCGGGGAAAATTATTTGCCGCCTGCCACACGAAAAAAATTGCTAGAAAAATAATGCCCATCAACCTCATCGCCCTTGATATTTCGCTCGCCACTTTGTTTGATTGCATGGTGGCGGAGGGGATGCGATGAGGCTATGGTCACTCCATCCGCGCTATCTCGATGCCAAGGGCTTGGTGGCGTTGTGGCGCGAAGGGTTGTTGGCGCAGAAGGTGCTGGCGGGTTTGACCAAGGGCTATCGCCATCATCCGCAGTTGACGCGGTTTTATAGCCAAACCGATGCGCAAGGCGCGATTGCGGCGTATTTGTGCGAGGTACAGCATGAGGCGACACGGCGCGGCTATCGTTTTGATGCCAGCAAAATCGGTTCGTGTGCAGAGGGCTTGCACATTGCCGTGACCAGCGGGCAGATGAATTATGAGTTGGCACATTTGCGTACCAAGCTGGCGGCGCGGGATGTTGCCGCGTGGCAGCGCATCACCGAGGTGATGCAGCCAGAGCCGCACCCACTGTTTGTGGTGGTGCAAGGTGAGGTTGAGGATTGGGAAGTGCGGTGAGAGGATGGTTAAATTTGCGGGCAGTAAATCGCCACCCTTGAAAGTGACTGCTGAGGATTGTAAATAATTGTGGGGATTGCCATGAATGAAGCTCTGATATATCAAAGGACAATGGTAATCTACGGTCACTTGGCGGAGAGTTTCTGTACCCCCGACATTATCTAAAAACTGACAATGAATTTGATTCGCAATTGAGGAACATTAGGGTTGCTAGAATTAGGTTACCAAAAGCTTGACCATGAACATCAAAACTTATCCCAATAGTCCTTACCGTTTGCATCAGCCGTTTCAGCCTGCAGGCGATCAACCCACAGCGATTGCACAGTTGGTGGAAGGCATCAACGATGGACTCTCATTCCAAACTTTGTTGGGTGTAACGGGTTCGGGCAAGACTTACACCATGGCGAATGTTATCGCGCAGACAGGTCGCCCCGCGATGGTGATGGCACCCAATAAAACACTCGCCGCGCAGTTGTATTCCGAGATGCGCGAGTTCTTTCCCGAAAATGCGGTGGAGTATTTCGTCTCGTACTACGATTACTATCAGCCTGAGGCCTACGTGCCGTCACGCGATGTGTATATCGAAAAGGATTCCAGCATCAACGAGCAGATCGAGCAAATGCGTTTGTCTGCTACCAAGGCGATGTTGGAGCGCGAGGATTGCATCATCGTCGCCACCGTTTCGGCAATTTACGGTATCGGCGATCCGGTCGATTACCACGGCATGATTTTGCATCTGCGCCACAACGAAAAAATGCACCAGCGCGAGGTAATAAAACGCCTCATCGAGATGCAGTACGAGCGCAACGACACTGATTTTTCGCGCGGAAAATTTCGTGTGCGCGGTGATGTGATCGACGTGTTCCCCGCCGAGAGCAACGAGCTGGCGGTGCGCATTACCTTATTCGATGACGAAGTGGAAACCATCTCGCTGTTCGATCCGCTCACGGGACACATCCTGCAAAAAGTGCCGCGCTACACCGTTTATCCCTCCAGCCATTACGTTACGCCGCGCAGCACCGTGTTGGATGCGATTGAAACCATCAAAGTCGAGCTTGCCGAGCGCATCGCGTTTTATCAGCGTGAAAACAAACTGGTCGAGGCGCAACGCATCGAGCAACGCACGCGGCACGATCTGGAAATGCTCAACGAAATTGGTTTTACCAAAGGCATCGAAAATTATTCTAGGCATTTGTCGGGTCGCCCGGCGGGAGCCGCCCCGCCCACGTTGATCGATTATTTGCCGCCCAACGCGCTGATGTTTTTTGACGAAAGCCACGTGATGATTCCGCAGGTCGGCGGCATGTATAAAGGCGACCGTGCGCGCAAAGAAAACCTGGTCAACTACGGTTTTCGTTTGCCATCGGCAATGGACAACCGCCCGTTGCGTTTCGACGAATTTGAAAAAATGATGCGCCAAAGCGTGTTTGTTTCCGCCACACCCGCCGTGTACGAAGCAGAACATGCGGGACAAATAGTCGAACAAGTGGTGCGCCCCACGGGGCTGGTTGATCCCATCATCGAAGTGCGCCCGGCGATCAATCAGGTGGATGATCTGATGTCCGAGATCAACCTGCGGGTCAAGGTTGGCGAACGTGTGTTGGTCACCACGCTGACCAAACGCATGTCGGAAGACCTGACCGATTATTTGTCGGAACACGGCATCAAAGTGCGTTACCTGCACTCGGAAATAGAGACGGTAGAGCGCGTTGAAATCATCCGAGATTTACGCCTCGGCATGTTCGATGTACTCATCGGCATCAACTTATTGCGTGAGGGATTGGATATTCCCGAAGTGTCGCTGGTGGCAATACTCGATGCCGACAAAGAAGGTTTCTTGCGCTCCGAGCGTTCACTCATCCAAACCATAGGACGTGCTGCGCGTCACATCAATGGCAAGGCAATGTTGTATGCGGACAGAATCACCGACTCAATGCGCCGTGCGATAGATGAAACGGATCGCCGCCGCACCAAACAACTCGCGCATAACGTCCTGCACGGCATCACGCCACTGGGTGTGCAGAAACGCATTAAAGATATTATTGATGGCGTGTATCAAATTGACGATGAACGTAGCCAACTAAAAGCCGCGCAGACCCAAGCCAAGTATCTGGCGATGAGCGCGAAAGAGGTTTCCAGAGAAATCGCACGGCTGGAAAAAGACATGCTGCAAGCCGCGAAAAATTTGGAGTTTGAGAAGGCCGCCGATTTGCGCGACCAGCTTAAAAAACTGCGCGAGAACGTGCTGCTGTCGCCGCTTTAACACAATTGATCCGACGGTAATGTGATGAACACACCGGAATCTAAGCGTTAAGCAGTTACAATCGGGTATGCCCAACGCCACCGCAAGGTGGCGTATTTATTTCGGCAAGGTTATTGGGAGTAAAATCAACCTCACCTTTGTAAAACCCACCGAGGAGTTTACATGTCAGCCGCGCAACCACATCAACGAAATCCCTTTTTGAAATACTTGCTTTATTTGGCGGCATTGCTGTTGCTGGCGAGTGCAGCGTGGTACTTCACTCGCCCTCAACCCCCCGTCGTACAACTCACCAAAGTGGAGCGCGGCACGGTGGAAGCAACCGTGAGCAACACCCGTGCAGGCACCGTCAAGGCGTGTCACCGCGCCAAACTCGCGCCGCCCGCAGGTGGGCAGATTGCACATCTGCTGGTGAAAAAGGGACAGCGCGTCAAAGCCAATCAGATTTTGCTGGAGTTGTGGAACGACGATTTGCAGGCACAAGCGCAACTCGCCACCGAGCAACTGAATACCTCACAGACACAAGCCAAGCAGGTGTGTATGCAGGCAGACCTCGCCGAGAAAGAAGCCGAACGCGCGCATCAGTTGAAAGAAAAAGGCTTTATATCTGCCGAAGCGGTCGATCAAAGAACCTCAGCGGCTAAAGTGAGCCGCGCCGGATGTGACGCGGCAAAAAGCCAAATCGTGCAAAGCCGTTCGCGCATAGCCGCAGCACACGCCAGCTTGCGGCGCATGGTGTTGCGCGCACCGTTCGATGGCATCGTCGCGGACATCAGCGGCGAGCTGGGCGAATACGCCACCCCCTCGCCGCCGGGCATTCCCACGCCGCCCGCTATTGACCTGATTGATGATAGCTGCCTGTTTGTCAGCGCACCGATTGATGAAGTGGATGCCGCCCACATTAAGGCGGGACAGGTCAGCCGCATCACGCTGGATGCCATCAAAGGCAAATCGTTCGCGGGCAAGGTCAAACGCGTTGCGCCATACGTGTTTTGGAACTGGAAAAACAAGCGCGTACCGTGGAAGTGGAAGTGAGTTTTGTCGAACCGCAGCCCCAAGAAAGTACAGCAAAGTCTGCCGATGCGCGTGTTGGGGCTGGGCGGCAGCTCCCGCAAACGGCTGGCTCCGCCAGTAACGTGTCGCAACCGCCTACAGCGGAGAACTTACTCGTGGGCTACAGCGCGGATGTCGAAATCGTCCACACCACCCATGCCAACGTGCTGCGCATCCCCACCCAAACCCTGCTGGAAGGAAAGCGGGTATTGGCCTACAGACCGGCAGATAGTGTGCTGGAAGAGCGCGCCGTGACCACAGGCTTGGCGAACTGGGAACACACCGAGATTACTTCAGGATTGAATGAAGGCGACCAGATCGTGCTGTCGCTCGATCAAGCGGGTGTGAAGGCTGGGGTGCGGGTGAAGCCAGAGGTGGGCAAGACTGGAAAATGATACAGTGCGCGATAGTTAAAAAGTGGGGTGTTATTAATGTTGACGCAACAACAAGCTGATGAATTGCTGGCTAAAGCGAAAGAAGCAACACGCAAGGAAGTATTGAGCTGGGAGCAAACATCCCGTAATGATGATCCTGTAATTGCCGTCGGCGAACCTGATTTGCAGTTTGTGTTGTCCTTGAGTCGTAATCCATTTGAAATAAGTGCCCACTTTAGAACTAAAAGTAAAAATATTCAGTTAGCCAGAATTGATACTCAAAAGCAGCACATAAATCCAGATGGGCAGAGAATTACTGGGCCGCATTTACATTGATATCGAGAGGGTTTTGCCCATCTTGAGTGGGCTGAAGAAATTGACTGGTACGACGTTAACAAACCCCTAGATACCCTATTTGCTTTCCTAGATTTGATAAAGACAAAATTCCCCAAAGGGGTGCAAGAGGCCTTGATATGAATACGCAAGCAATACAAGACATATCTAGCGAATATCTTCATTGGTTGAAAAACAACCTGATTTTTTTCGAACGAGGAACCTCGCAGGTTTTGAGTACCCCATTCCTTGACCCGTTTAATGATGGTATCGAAATATTGTTAGATACTACTGGCGGTGAAATGATGCTTCACGATGGCGGCAAAACTTTGAACACTTTGTTGGATATGGGTATTCATATAGAGAAGTCGGAGCGACGGCAAGCCATTATTCAAAATGCTATCGCAGGTTGTGGTGTTCGTATGAATAACGGCAGGCTTGAAACAGTCGTGACGCATTCAAATCGAGCACAGAGAATGCATTTTCTGACAACGGCGATTTTGCGGTTAAATGATTTGTGGATGACAGCAACACCCCGCACGGTCACGGATTTTTTTGAGATAGTAAAAGAGTATTTTGATGACCATGACATTCTATACACAGCAAATAAGAGCATTACTGGGAGAACAGTAGAGCACCCAATTGACTTTATTATCCCATTGCCGAAGGGTCGTGATCGCTTAATTAAACTGATTTCAAGGCCTAGTGTGCAGGCAGCAAAAATTACTTCTTTTACGTGGATTGATCTAAAGGATGCGCAACCTGATGCTGAGCGTGTAGTGTTTGTTAACGATATAGCTACTGAAGAGTCAGCTCCAGATGATGAGGTAACAAAAAAACCAAAAACGGTGAATGACAACGTAATTTCAATTCTCAAGGGTTATAGCGACAAAATATATCCTTGGAGTGTTGCAATGAATGAACCAAACTTTTCGCAAAAAATAAGGCTTAGTCGTTAGTGTCTTGAAGAGTCAAGCTTCGTTTTTAACGGAGCGATGTTTGAATGATTACCCTCAGCCAAGTCAGCCGCAGTTTCACAGTCGGCGATCAACAAATCGCCGCATTGCGCGACATCGATCTGAACATCGCGGCGGGGGATTATGTGTCCATCATGGGGCCGTCCGGTTCGGGAAAATCGACGCTGCTGAATTTGATCGGGCTGCTGGATAGACCGAGTTCCGGCACTTACAAGCTGGATGGTGGCGATGTCACCGCGCTGGATGACGCGCAACAAGCCAAGGTGCGCAGCGAAAAAATCGGCTTCGTGTTCCAGTCGTTCCACCTCGTGCCGCGCTTTGCTTGCTATGGCAAATAATGTGAGTGGTTCGCGTTTCTCTAGCTCAATAACTTTGGGTGAAAAAGTATCGTAATGCGGCTGTACAAAAAATTTCTTCAGGGCGGTATTCCGGAGTACTTGGCACGCCATTACTGGTGGGCGTATTTGTGGGAAAAAAGCATTTGGTTTTTTGATCATCAAGCGATCATCAATTTGATTCTGTTCGGTCAATACAACGCTTTGTTGCGCAATACGCTGGCTCAGCTGGAAAGCAATCCCGGCGCACGTTTGCTGCAACTTACTTGTGTGTATGGCAAGCTGACTCCCTCGCTCTTGCAGCACACCGGCAATGAAGTGCATCTGTGTGATGTTGCAGTTGGACAATTGCAATTAGCGCGCAGTAAAGTTGATCAAGTCGCTGATCGCTGCCATCTGGCGCGTATGAATGCGGAGTCGCTTGCTTATGCTGATGATGTGTTTGATCAGGTGATTGTCTTTTTTCTCTTTCACGAGTTACCCACGGCAGCGCGCCAGCATGTATATGATGAAATTGCCCGTGTTGTACGGGTGGGTGGCTCTGTGCTGGTCACAGAATATGCCGCAACCCCTCGCCATCATTGGTTGTTTCGCTTCTCGCCCACACGCTGTTTGCTGGAGCATTTCGAACCATTTTTGGCCGGATTTTGGCGGGAAGATGTCACAGAAAAATTAAATGCGGCATTGCGCAGCAGAGATAAACGCTTAAAGAGTTTACCGCAAGTCACGCCTTGTTTTGCCGGGTTTTACCGGGTGATGCGTTTTGATGTCGAGGCCGCAGAAGTGAGGACATAAACTTTGCGAAGCGGGTTACTTTGGCATACCAATTTGAATTGGTATGCAACGTTACCAAGCGCAAATACTTCCCCGCTTTTAATCGCCAAGTTGTACGATGTTCATCCAATAAATCCCCTATCAAATAACTTTAAGGAGAGCACTATGAGCACTTCTTACATCAGCCGATTTGAACAACTGCGCATGAGCGATGTGCCGCGTGTGGGTGGCAAAAACGCTTCGCTGGGGGAAATGATTAGTCAGCTTACGGCACTGGGAGTGCGGGTGCCGGGCGGCTTCGCTACCACTGCGCAGGCGTATCGTGATTTTCTTGCACAGAACGGGTTGGATCATCGTATTCAAACCGCGTTGCGGAATCTTGATGTTGCTGATGTTGCAAGGCTCGGTGAGGTGGGTGCGCAGATACGCGAATGGATAATGGCAGCTGCTTTGCAGCCTGAACTTGAGCAGCAGATTCGCGCGACCTATCAGCAGATGCAGGATGAGACGAGTAGCGGGTTTTCCGTTGCGGTACGTTCTTCAGCGACTGCCGAGGATTTGCCGGATGCCTCATTCGCAGGCCAGCAGGAAACCTTTCTCAATGTCAGCGGCGCGGACGATATAATTTTTGCGGTTCGGCGAGTATTTGCTTCGCTATACAACGACCGTGCGATTGCTTACCGGACACATCACGGCTTTGCGCATCAGGCCGTTGCCTTGTCAGCCGGCATACAGCGCATGATCCGCAGTGACTTGGGGGCAAGCGGCGTGATGTTTACGCTGGATACCGAATCCGGTTTCGATCAGGTGGTGCTGCTTACTTCGGCTTACGGTTTGGGCGAGACGGTGGTGCAGGGCAGTGTTAATCCCGATGAATTTTATGTATTCAAGCCATCGTTACGCGATGGCAAGCGCGCCATCATTCGCCGCAATCTTGGCGCTAAGGCCATCAAAATGATCTTTGCCGATGGGTTACGAAATGACAGCCCGGTGCAGACGGTGGAGGTCTCTTCTACCGAGCGGCAGCGGTTTTCAATTGCCGATACTGAGGTTGAAGAGTTGGCGCGTTACGCACTCACAATCGAACAACATTACGGACGCGCCATGGATATTGAATGGGGGCGCGATGGTATGGACGGCAAGTTGTACATCTTGCAGGCCAGGCCGGAAACTGTGCAGGGCAAAGCCAGCATGGATGTGTTGCGTCGCTATTCCCTGAAAAAAACGGGGCAAGTGTTGGTGAGTGGACGCGCCATCGGTCAACGTATCGGCAGCGGAAAAGTTTGTTTGGTGGCAAATGCTGGCGAGATGGGCAAGGTGCAGTCTGGTGATGTCATTGTTACGGATATGACCGACCCGGATTGGGAGCCGGTGATGAAACGCGCCTCGGCTATCGTCACCAATCGCGGCGGACGGACTTGCCACGCGGCTATCGTGGCTCGCGAGCTGGGCATTCCGGCGGTGGTCGGATGCGGTGATGCCACCGAGATATTGCAGCATGGTGACGCGGTTACCGTATCGTGTGCGGATGGCGATGTCGGCAAGGTGTATCAGGGTTTGTTAGAAGTCGATATTACCGAGCTGGCACTGGATAAGTTGCCGACACCCCCTTTGAAAATCTCGCTGAATGTGGCGAATCCCGAACTGGCTTTTGAGTTTTGCCGCTTGCCCAATCACGGCATTGGCCTTGCGCGATTGGAATTTATTATCGCGCGCATGATAGGTATTCATCCGCGCACGGTGCTGGATTATCCCAATTTGCCCGCCGAGCTTAAAGCGCAAGTGGAAGAGAGAAGCGCGGGTTACGCCGATCCGCAAAGTTTTTATGTGGAAAAAATGGTCGAAGGGATCGCCACGCTTGCTGCGGCATTTTTCCTCAAGCCGGTGATTGTGCGTTTTTCAGATTTCAAATCCAATGAGTATTCCAGTCTGCTTGGCGGCAGCGCATACGAACCCGTCGAAGAAAACCCGATGATTGGTTTTCGCGGGGCTTCGCGTTATGTAGCGGACAGTTTCAAGCCGTGCTTCGCGTTGGAATGCCGCGCCATGAGTCGTGTGCGGGACGAGATGGGGTTGACCAATGTCGAGGTGATGATTCCGTTCGTGCGCACCGTGGCGGAGATGCAGGCGGTGATAAATACGCTTGCCGAAAACGGATTGCATCGAGGCAAAAACGGACTACGCGTGATCATGATGTGCGAGATCCCCTCCAATGCGCTTCTCGCCGATCAGTTCCTCGAGCTGGTGGATGGTTATTCCATAGGCTCGAACGATTTGACCCAGCTTACGCTCGGTGTGGATCGAGATTCCGGCGTGTTGGCAGGTTCTTTCGATGAGCGCGATGCGGCGGTGAAGCAGCTTATTAGTATGGCGATCCAGGCTTGCCGCAAGCACGGAAAATACATTGGCATCTGCGGACAAGGCCCGTCAGATCATCCCGATTTCGCACGCTGGCTGATGGAGCAAGGTATCGAAGCGATTTCGCTGAACCCCGATACTGTGGTGCAGACGTGGCTATACCTTAGTGATGCAACAAGCCACTGAATGATCGCCCTAAACCAAGTCAGCCGCAATTTCACAGTCGGTGATCAGCAGATCGCCGCGTTGCGCGACATCGATTTGAACATCGCGGCGGGTGATTATGTCTCCATCATGGGGCCATCCGGTTCGGGTAAATCAACACTGCTCAATTTGATCGGGCTGCTGGACAGGCCGAGTTCCGGCACTTACAAGCTGGATGGCGGCGATGTCACCGCGTTGGATGACGCGCAACAAGCCAAGGTGCGCAGTGAAAAAATCGGCTTCGTGTTCCAGTCGTTTCATCTTGTGCCGCGCCTCACGGCGGCGATGAACATTGAGTTGCCGCTGATGTTGGCGGGCATTCCTCCCGCCGAGCGCAAGGCGCGTGTCGCGGCTTTACTGGATAACTATGGTTTAACGGATCGTGCCGATCATCGCCCCGATCAGCTTTCGGGCGGACAGCGTCAACGTGTGGCGATTGCCCGCGCCACCAGTATGCATCCTGCAGTGTTGTTGGCGGATGAACCGACCGGCAATCTCGATCAGGCCACGGGTAAAGAGGTGATTAACCTGCTGGAAAAATTGCTGGAACAAAAAGTGGCGTTGATTATGGTCACGCATGATCCCGTGATCGGAGGACGCGCGCAGCGGCAGTTGCACATGGTGGATGGGCGGATCACCAATGAACAACGCTAAGATTTTTGATCTTCGTCATTCCCGCGAAAGCGGGAATCCAGCGATTTTATTCAATGTGCAGTTTGGCTTTGCCCACGCGATGCGTGGGAATTATTTTATTGACTGGATTCCCGCCTGCGCGGGAATGACGGCAAATGAGATTCGTTGATGTCTTGCACTTCGCTTCCGGCAGTTTGCGCGGCAGTCGTTCTCGCACGTTGCTGATGATTCTCGCCATGTCTATCGGCGTGGCTTCGGTGGTGGTACTCACGGGTTTGGGTGAAGGCGCGCGCCGTTATGTGATCAACCAATTTTCATCGCTGGGCACCAATCTGGTCATCGTATTTCCGGGACGCACGGAAACCGCAGGGGTTGGGCCGGGCATGTTGCTTGGACAGATTCCGCGTGAGTTGAGTCTGGATGACGCGCAGGCTTTATTGCGCAGCCCGGCTATCGCGCGCATTGCACCGCTCACTATCGGCTCGTCACAAATCTCGCAAGGCTCGCTCAATCGTGAAGTGGTGGTGCTGGGTTCCACCTCAGACTTGCTGGAAGTGCGTCACATGAGTTTGGGGCAAGGGCAGTTTCTGCCTGCCGAAGATATGCACGCCAGCGAGTCGGTGTGTGTGCTGGGCAATAAGATCAAGCGCGAATTATTTGGTCAACAAAATGCCATCGGTAATTGGGTGCGCCTCGGTGATCGGCGTTTTCGCGTAGTGGGCGTGATGGCAACTCAGGGTGAATCAATGGGCTTTAATACCGACGAGATTGTCATCGTGCCAGTCGCATCGGCGCACATGCTGTTCAATACTTCTGGATTGTTTCGTATTTTGGTCGAAGCAAAGAATCGCGACACCATTGAAGCCGCCAAGCGCGAGGTGGAAGAAATTATTGTGCGGCGGCATCACGGTGAAAAAGATGTAACCGTCATCACGCAGGATGCGGTGTTGGCGACATTTGATCGTATCTTGCGCGCGCTGACACTTGCAGTCGGTGGCATCGCCGCGATCAGTTTGTCGGTGGCGGGAATTTTGATTATGAATGTGATGCTGATTGCCGTGTCGCAACGAGTGAAGGAAATTGGTTTGATCAAAGCATTGGGCGCACCCGCCAAACAAATCAAAAATTTATTTTTTGCCGAAGCGATTTTGTTGTCTGGCATCGGCAGCGTGGTCGGCTTGATGCTCGGTGAAATCGGTGTGCTGGTAATCGGTAAAATTTATCCGTCCTTGCCGGTTGTTGCGCCATGGTGGGCAGTGCTGGCGGCAATCGGCACGTCGCTGGGGACGGGAATTTTATTCAGCGTGTGGCCGGCACGGCGCGCGGCACGGCTTGATCCTGTAGCTTCGTTGGCGGGGCGATAATGAGTAAAACTATTACTTTGAATTTCGTCATTCCCGCGAAAGCGGGAATCCAGTTAATTGAACAAGGCTCGCAACGCGAGACAAACCCCAACTGCCCATTGAATAAATGCGCTGGATTCCCGCTTTCGCGGGAATGACAAACCTATGCTTTTTTCTGATCTTTTCAAACTCACTACTTCCAGTTTCCTCGCATACCGCATGCGCAGTTTCCTCACGGGCTTGGGCATTGCCATCGGTATCACTGCGGTGATTCTGCTCACCTCCATCGGTGAAGGTCTGCATCAATTCGTATTGGCAGAATTCAGCCAGTTTGGCACTAATCTCATTTCCATCCAGCCGGGTAAGACGCAGACGCAAGGTGGCAACGTGGGTATCTTCGGATCAGTACGCACGATCTCCATCGAAGATGCGCAAGCACTGAGTCATTTACCCAACGTTGAGTATGTTGACCCCAGTGTGACGGGCAATGCCGAGTTGCGTTTTGAGGGCAGGACACGCCGCACCACGGTGTATGGCGCGGGTTCCAATATGGACAAGGTAATGGCAAGCACCATACAGTCCGGCAGTTTTTTGCCGGATGATGATCCCACGCAGCCGCGCGCGTTGGTCGTGCTCGGTTCTAAAGTGCGTCAGGAGTTGTTCGCTGACCAAAATCCGTTAGGTAATTTTCTGCGCATTGGTGGGCAGCGTTACCGTGTGATCGGGGTGATGGCTCCCAAGGGGCAGATACTTGGTTTTGATCTGGACGATACGGTGTTCATTCCCGCTGCGCGAGCACTGGAGTTATTCAATCGTCCCGGCCTGATGGAAATACATCTCAGCTATAAAGCCAATACCGATCTGGATAGTATGTTGCGCTCCATCACCGCACTGCTCAAGCAACGGCACGGGCGAGAAGATTTCACGCTGATCCCGCAAGAAAAAGCGTTGGAAGTATTAGGCTCGGTACTGGATGTGATCACCTTCGCGGTCGGAGCTTTGGGGGGTATATCGCTATTGGTGGGCGGGGTCGGCATTCTTACCATTATGACCATGGCCGTTACCGAACGCACCGCTGAGATTGGCTTGCTGCGGGCTTTGGGGGCGCGCGAATCACAAGTATTGACGCTGTTTCTGGGCGAGGCGATGTTGTTGTCGGCGTTAGGTGGTTTGGGCGGTTTAATCCTCGGTGTCGGCATCGCACAGGGTTTGCATTTGTTGATTCCCGCCTTGCCTGTGCATACGCCCTGGTTGTTTGCCGTGGTTGCCGAACTCAGCGCGATCAGCATCGGCTTGGCGGCGGGGGTCGCTCCGGCACGGCGTGCGGCTCGGCTCGATCCGGTGGAGGCGTTACATACGGAGTAAGCTGCGCTTCATGATTAAAAAATTTCAAACTGAAACTATGCCTCATGCCGGACTGTCGCATACGGAAGCGGCAGCAAGGCTTAAGGTTGATGGTGCAAATGAACTTCCTGTTACCGGAAAACGCAATTTGTTCGGTATTGCACTGGAAGTGCTACGCGAGCCGATGTTCTTGCTATTGGCAGCAGCGGGAGCGATCTATCTGCTGTTGGGTGATGTCGGCGATGCGTTGATGTTGCTGGGTTTCGTGTGCGTGGTAATGTCTATCACTATCTTTCAAGAATATAAAACCGAGCGTGTGCTGGAAGCTTTGCGTGAGCTCACCAGTCCGCGCGCGCTTGTCATCCGCGATGGCATCGAACGGCGTATTGCCGGGCGTGAGGTGGTGCGTGGTGATGTGTTGATCTTGTCCGAAGGTGACCGCATACCGGCGGATGCGGCACTGTTTTCCTGCAATCATTTTTCCGTTGATGAGTCGTTGCTCACGGGTGAGTCCGTGGCGGTACGCAAGCTCGCACAAGCGGATGCCAATGAAATTATGCCGCCGGGTGGCGATGATCTGCCCTTCGTTTATTCGGGAACGCTGGTCGTGCAGGGTCGCGGATTGGCACGAGTTCTGGCAATCGGCGCGCGCAGCGAAATTGGCAAAATCGGAAAGGCCCTGCAAGGTCTGGATACTGAAGCAACCCCTCTGCAAATGGAAATCAACCGTCTGGTGCGCCTCCTTGCAATCATCGGTGTGTCGCTCAGTTTTTTGTTGATGGTGATTTACGGGCTGACACGGAGCGATTGGCTGCGCGGGTTGTTATCCGGCATCACGCTGGCGATGTCCATCCTGCCGGAAGAATATCCCTTGGTGTTGACTGTATTCATGGCGATGGGCGCATGGCGGATCGCCAAACATCATGTGCTCACGCGTCGTTCACACACGGTGGAAGCACTGGGTTCGGCGACTGTGTTGTGTGTTGACAAGACCGGTACACTCACTGCCAATCGTATGTCGGTGCAGCAGCTTGCCATCAATGGCAGCTTGTTCACCATAGAAAATAACGATGTGCCACTACCAGAGGCTTTTCATGAACTGGTCGAATTCGGCATCCTCGCCAGTGAAACCTCACCCTTCGATGCTATGGAAAAAGCCATACACGAACTAGGCGAGCATTATCTGAATAACACGGAGCATCTGCACGGTGATTGGGAATTGGCGCATGAGTATGCTTTATCGTCGGAGCTGCTCGCGCTATCGTATGGTTGGAAAACGCACTCTCGCGACGAGTACATCGTGGCGGCGAAAGGTGCGCCCGAAGCCATCGCCGATCTATGCCATTTCAATCCAGCGCAACTGGCCGAACTGGCGGTACAGGTGAACAGCCTTGCCGCACAAGGAATGCGCGTGTTGGGTGTTGCCAAAGCCAAACATCGGGGGGGCATTTGGCCGAGCCTGCAACATGATTTCGATTTTCAGTTTCTTGGTATGATTGGGCTGGCCGACCCTGTGCGTCCTACTGTTGCATCGGCGTTAAAAGAATGCCATGCGGCGGGCATTCGCGTGGTGATGATTACAGGGGATTACCCTGCCACCGCCGCTGCCATTGCCGAACAGATTGGGTTAACTGTGGGGAGTGGCGGCATTATCACCGGCGCGGAACTCGGCAAGATGGATGACGGAACCTTGCGTGAGCGCATTCGTCACGCCAATATCTTTGCGCGCATGGTTCCAGAACAGAAGCTGCGTTTGGTGAACGCGCTTAAAGTCAACGGCGAAGTGGTGGCGATGACGGGCGATGGTGTGAACGATGCGCCCGCATTAAAAGCCGCACACATCGGTATCGCCATGGGTGGACGTGGCACGGATGTGGCGCGCGAGGCCGCTTCACTGGTATTGTTGGATGACGACTTCGCCTCCATCGTGCATGCGGTACGTTTGGGGCGCGGCATTTTCGACAATCTGCGCAAGGCGATGGCCTATATTTTCGCGGTGCATATTCCGATTGTTGGACTATCGCTGATTCCACTGCTGCTCGGTTGGCCGCCGGTATTCGCGCCTGTGCATATTGTGTTTTTGGAATTGATTATCAACCCCGCCTGCTCCATCGCGTTTGAAGCGGAACCCGCAGAGCATAACGTGATGCGGCGGCCACCCCGTCCGCCCAAAGAACCCTTGTTTGGCAAACGAATTTTGTTGCTCAGTTTGTTGCAGGGGGTATTCGTATTGCTCGCGACACTCATGGTGTTGAGCTACGCCTTGCACCACGGTGCAACGGAAGAAGCCGCACGCGCGCTGACTTTTACCACGCTGGTCATCGGTAGCCTCGGTTTGATACTGGTCAATCGTTCCTGGCATCACAACACTTTTCATACACTTTTCTACCGCAATCCTTCTTTCTGGTGGGTGACAGGCGGGGCATTCGCCTTCCTCGCGCTTACGCTGACCTTGCCCTTGCTAAGGGCAGTGTTCCATTTCGCAACAATCTCGACGAAAGAATTCGCGTTGTGTGTTTTGGTTGGGTCGGTCAGCGTGATCTGGTTTGAGTTCTATAAAGCTCACGGTCAAAGACGGCGCGATTCTGATGGTGGTGGGCTTCCCTAGATAAGGTTCAAACCTTCTAGATTCAAAGCAACATGATCGGTTACTGTCGGTAACAAAATCTTGTTGGCAAAGCGTATTTGGGCCGGATGTTTGTTGAACAAATCTAGCGCGGTTTTGCTTGCAAAGCCGACCCTTATGCAGAAGCGAAATTTCCCGTCGATCTCCAAAGATTGGCTGTTATGGATGCTGCGCACTCCCGGAATGGTTTCCGCTAATTTGTGTGCTTCCCGGAATATCGAAGCAGCTTCGCTTTCTGGCAATGCTGCCGAGGTTTTGTATAACACGATGTGTTCTACTTCCTGCCAATGACGGCATTGTGCCAATACCTCCGCAGCCCTTCCACCACAGCCCCAGAGCTTGAGACACCGCTCCACTTCTTCTCGCACCGCGTCACGTACACCCGATAGCAACACGCTTTGGTCACCCTTGCGATCGGAAGTCACATTTTCCCTGATACGCCTACTGGCGACATCGGAAAGTCCGGTGTAGTAATTGATTTTGGCAATGCCGTTTGCGATGAGTTTCCGATACTGATCGTCCGACAACCCTGTCCCACCGTGTACCACTAGGGGTACAGTCGTGGCCTCTTTGATTTTGGCTAGCCGCACGTAATCAAGCTTGGGAATCCCTTTCATCCGGCCATGCACTGTACCAATGGATACCGCGAGACAATCCACGCCTGTGCGCTCCACAAATCCCTTGGCTTCAGTAGCTGAGGTGTAGGCAAGCTCGCCCGGATGTATTTTTGCGCTTTCTCCCTCGACACCGGGCACATAACCTAATTCGCCCTCTACCGTAATGCCGCAAGCATGTGCCATCTCGACAATGTCACGGGTTTGCCAAAGATTATCGGAGAAAGGCATAGCCGATGTGTCCACCATCACCCCGTTGCAACCGGCACGGATAGCACGCTCGGCGGAAGCAAGGCTAGTACCGTGATCGAAGTTGATAGCGACCGGTACGTTGGCACGTTTGGCTGCCGCAGTCACAGCGGGCATCAGCAGTTCGAAATCGTAGTTGCTGAAATGTGATTCAATTAAATTGAACACGACGGGCGCGCGACAATTTTCGGCGGCCTGCATGATGGCTTCCAGAAAATTCAGATTGGCCACACCAAATGCGCCGACCACATATTTGTGGTGGTGTGCGTGAGTTATCATGTCAGACAAATTAACGAGTGGCATGTTAGATTTCCAGTGTTTAATCAGTTTTTATAAGGTGCGCTTGTTCAATTCCGTGTCCCCCAGATGCAAAGAACGGATAATGTTGCAACTCATTGTTAGTCGGGAATACAAATGGAAATTACCTGTTACCGTGATGCGGAATTGATACGTGAGTCCCGTCATCTGGCTGCCGCCACCTATAATTTGGCGCAGACTCTGTTTTCTCGCAGCACGTCCGGTTGCCTGTTCGTGCCGATACGTTCCATGCAGTATCTGGCGATCCTAGATGCGGATGAATTCGTATTCCTCGACGGCGAGCGCAAGTGCTGGATCGACATCGCTTGGCAAAACTTCCGCCCCCAATTGCGTACCACATTGGAAGACCCGGTTGCCTTTCAAGCGGTTTACTACCGGGCCGGTTCGGCGCAGCTCATGTCACGTTTGCAAGCTGAACTGCCGCACGCTTTGAACGAACTAGCCAAGAAAGAAACACCGCATGGTGAGGCACGTATCCTTAAATTTGACAGGTGTGCACCTGATCATCACAGTTAGTCATCTTCACCCAACTCAGGATCCCAGCCTTCAGCTTTCGCGCGTGCGATAGCTTCTTGATAAATGCGCATATAGCGGTCTAGTAATTCTGGCGGCAAGCGGCTGGGCAGATGAGCGTATTTCTCCCATTCAGCCCATAATTTCTCGTACAGCGTCTGCATCTCGCCATGTGTCCAGCCCGCGCAGTCTTGGTCTTCGGGGATAAAACCAAACATCCAACCGTCTTTGACCATCTGCCCCCAGTGCGTCATGCCGCCGTTTTCGTCGTTGCGTAACCCTGCGTAGCGTAATGGTTCCATTTTTATTTTTTACCTAGTTAAGCCTGCATAAAGCAGCGGAAGTTTCTCTGGCAGCCGTTCAATATGATCGACCACCATGTAATTTTTACTGCCAAAAATCCGCGACACGTATTGATCTGCGCGTGGGTCTAGTGTCATGCAAAAGGTGTTGATGCCGTTGCGCGCTGCTTCTTCGACGGCCTTTTTTGCATCGTAACGTAAATACTGCGGATCACGCACATCAATATCCGCTGGCTCGCCATCGGTAATCACCATGAGCAATTTTTTCGCGGTTCTTTGCCTGCGCAAATAATGCGCTGAGTGCCGAATTGCCGCACCCATCCTGGTTGACAACTGCCCTGTCATGCCTGCCAAGCGTGCCTTAGGCTCATCATTGTAAGGCTGCGAAAAATCTTTGAAGCGATAGTATTCTACATCGTGACGACCATCGGAGCAGAAGCCATGTATCGCAAAGGGATCGCCAATTTTGTGTATCGCATCAGACAGTAACACGCAAGCTTGGCGGGTTAAATCCAATACCGTTTGGTCTTGGCCGATTACTTTTTCATTGGTGGACTCAGACAAATCGAGCAGTACCAGTACAGAAATATCACGCACCTTGCGCACACTGCGCATCATAGTTCTAGGGTCGGGCTGCATCCCCATGCGAAAATCTACCATGCTGCTAATGACTGCATTGATGTCGATTTCGTCGCCATCTTCCAATTTGCGAATACGCTGCACACCTTGTGGCTGCATCGCGTCGAGCAAAAATTTCAAGCGTGAGGCAATGCGCTTATTGTCCGCCGTGATTTTATCAATCACCTGCAAGTCGCCAGCTTTGGCACGCTTTTCCATCACTGTCGCCCAGGCGGGACGCTCCAACTGAATTTGGTAATCCCACTCGGCGTAATGGTAAGGTTCGGCAACAGGCTCTTTACCTTCCCGTTCGTTAAAACTCACGCCATTCTCTTGCGCTGCATCATATGGGAAAAACTCCTCAGACATGACCCAGATTTCCTGGGCATCATCGCCTGCGGTTTCCACCTCAAGTTCATTGGCAAATTCCATCACCGAAACATGTTTGCGAACTTGCTTAACGGTTTCAAATCCTGCCGATTGCGATTTATTAAAATCGAATTCTTCAAACTCCCAGAAATAACGGTTGTCATCGCGATATGGCGCGCTCAACAAGTCAGTACGCGGGTTGTAGGCAATATTCTTTTTCAGCAAACCATGCGCCAACGCAACGCCTACTTCCCAAGAAAAATGATTGCTCCGCAAGTTCTCTTCGTTTTGTGCGGCAACCGCAAATAGGGCGCGACCCTCAACTATCCAAGCATCATCATCTTGATAATCGCTATCCAACAAGGCTCGTGCCAAACGATTCAAGTAATCTCCCACGGTGTTTGCCTGATCGGTTTGCGCAAAATGCAGCTTAGACCACAACTGCTCCAAACCTGGGAAAGCCCGTATCGACAGAGTTTCAACGCGTGCGTCTTCAATCACACTCATCACCGCCATCTGCAAAGGATTGAGTGCCTCAGCAGAAATTGGCTCGCGCGTGTAAACCAGATGTGCGGCGCAATGCGCTGCGGTAGCGCGATACACTTCCAAGCCAGACACGCCCCCTTTATCATCCCCAGCGACATCATCAAACGCATCGGGTAAATGAAGAAAATAATCTTCGATAAAAGGCTTGTAACCCTCGCGTGATTCAAAGTCGCCGGAAGTAGGTCGCATGAAAAAATCGCGCGCCCACAGTGCGCGCAGATACATGTTGATGCGCCGCTGCACGTCCACAAACAACGTACCTTTGCGCTCTTTCTGCAACATCGCCAGCGACTCTTTGGACTTCAGTCCGAAGTAAGCTACCTGCTCTTCAAAGTTAATTTTGTGCGCGTGCGCCCCCCATGTTGCCCAGCGTCGCAATCCACCCAATGTGAGTTGAGCAAGCAACGCTTCCAGATTTTCCAACATCGGACGCAAGCCTCGCGGCACTTGGTTAAGCAGCGTATTCACCAATTGCAAATAGCTGCGAAATAGTGCGGCGTCGCCCAAGCGTTTAGCTGCCGTTGGCGCGCTGGCAATAACCGCTTCCAACATTGAACCGCTGGTTTTAGAGGCGAGTGCCATCAAGCTATCCAGCATATCCACCACTGAATCTTCGCCAATTTCTTTGGCAATGATGGGTGCATTATGAATAAAGGTAATGACTAAATCACCGCCTCGCCCCAAGTTTTTAAGCGCACGTGCGCCCTGCACATAGTTTTCCAACCCTGCCGGACTAAACGCCCGCGCCGCCTCATACCATGAGGCTTGCAGAGCCTCTGCGGCGTGACTCCCCAGCTCTTCAAGTAGATCGGTGTGATCCTCTAATGTGATTGACATGTCGTTGGGTGTTTGAGCGAGTTGAGCAAAAAGCGGAGCTTCTAAAAGTTAGAAAAATGTGGTTACAGCCGCATCTAACGCATCGCGCATGTCGGGATCGTCGGTGATGGGTCGAACCAGTGCCACACGACAAGCCTTAATTGAATCAACGCCAGTGGCAATCAGGCTGCCCGCATAAATCAGCATGCGCGTCGAGATGCCTTCATCCAAACCATGTCCCTTGAGGTTGCGGGCACGCTCGGCGATGGAAACCAGTTTGCCAGCCACTTCTGGGCTAACGCCGGTTTCGTGGGCAACAATTTCGGTCTCAATGTCGTGTTCTGGATAACTGAAATCCAATGCACCGAAACGCTGTTTGGTAGATTGCTTGAGATCTTTCATTAAGCTTTGATAGCCCGGATTGTATGAAATCACTAACTGGAAATCGGGATGCGCTTTGATAAGCTCTCCCTTCTTTTCAAGCGGCAAAACACGGCGATTGTCGGTTAAGGGATGGATGACCACGGTGGTGTCCTGACGCGCTTCCACGACCTCATCCAGATAGCAGATCGCACCGTAGCGAGCCGCGAGCGCGAGCGGACCATCCTGCCAGTGCGTGCCATCAGCATTTAATAGAAAACGGCCAACTAGATCAGATGCGGTCATATCTTCATTGCAAGCCACGGTAATCAACGGCTTGCCCAGTCGCCACGCCATATGTTCGACGAAGCGCGATTTACCGCAACCCGTCGGGCCTTTCAGCATCATCGGCATACGCACTTTATAGGTGGCTTCATAAATCTCCACCTCGTCAGAAACGGGACGATAGTATGGCTCGGTGTTTATTCGATACTGCTGGATATTGTCGCTCATGGCTACCTCATACTTCCAATCAACATAAGGGCGTAAATAATCTATTGCAAAGCATTTACGTCCTGATGCTACTTTCGGTTAAAAAGTCCCCCGCACTGGATCAAGCACGGGGGCAAAGGGATTAGTGCCTTAAAAAATTTTCACTATACGGTCTTGCCCCGGAAGATCACCATGTTGGTGCCTTGCGATTGGGCATAGTTATCGTAAGCCAACAAACGAATGTGATTGTTTGGGTTAGCTTTACGGCACGCTTCCGCTTCCGCCAACACAACATCAACGTTGGTTTCGCCAAACATCGGCAGCTTCCACATGTACCAATAGTTGTCCATCAGATGCTCTGGCTCGGTGTGTTCGATGCCAGGATTCCAGCCTTTGCTCACGATGTACTGAACTTGTTGCTTAATTTGTTCAGTCGTCATCGCCGGCAAGTATGAAAACGTTTCAAATTTACGGCTGGCTGGATCACTAACACGTGATTTGTAATCTTGCATGTCACTCATTTTAATTTCCTTTGTAATAGTCGGTTGATCGAGACGCAGCGCATAGGGAATGCGCCGCTATCTCAACGCTTACTTGTGGGCTACGTCCAGCTTGTCAACTGTATCGAATTCAAACTTGATTTCTTTCCAAGTTTCCATCGCAATTTTCAGTTCTGGGCTATGGTTGGCTGCCTTGGTCAAGATGTCTTTACCTTCTTTTTCCAATTCACGACCCGCGTTACGTGCTTCCACGCAAGCTTCCAACGCCACACGGTTTGCTGCTGCACCCGCCGCGTTACCCCATGGGTGACCCAATGTACCGCCACCAAACTGCAAGCATGAATCATCACCAAAGATATTCAACAGTGCTGGCATGTGCCAAACGTGAATACCACCAGAGGCAACTGGCATAACGCCAGGCATGGAACCCCAGTCTTGATCGAAGAAGATACCGCGTGCGCGGTCTTCTTTAATGAAGCTGTCACGCATCAAGTCAACGAAGCCGAGCGTAGGCGCGCGATCGCCTTCCAGCTTGCCCACCACAGTACCTGAGTGCAGATGGTCACCACCCGACAGACGCAGAATCTTAGCCAACACGCGGAAGTGAATACCGTGGTGCGGGTTACGGTCGATCACAGCGTGCATCGCACGGTGGATGTGCAACAACATGCCGTTGTCACGACACCAGTTAGCCAAGCCTGTGTTCGCACAGAAACCGCCAGTGATGTAGTCGTGCATGATGATCGGTGCGCCGATTTCTTTTGCGTACTCGGCACGCTTGTACATTTCTTCCGGAGTAGGCGCAGTCACGTTCAGGTAGTGACCTTTACGCTCGCCCGTTTCACGTTCTGCCTTCAGTGTCGCTTCCTGCACGAAGTCAAAACGAGCACGCCAGCGCATGAACGGTTGGCTGTTGATGTTTTCGTCGTCTTTAGTCAGATCCAAGCCGCCGCGCAAGCATTCATACACAGCGCGACCGTAGTTCTTGGCAGACAAACCCAACTTAGGTTTGATGGTGCAACCCAGCAATGGACGACCATATTTATTCAAGATGTCACGCTCAACTTGAATACCTTGTGGTGGACCACCGCAAGTTTTAACGTAAGCGATAGGGAAACGCACGTCTTCCAAACGCAATGCGCGCAAGGCTTTGAAGCCGAACACGTTACCCACCAACGAGGTAAATACGTTTACCACAGAGCCTTCTTCAAACAAGTCGATTGGGTAAGCCACAAATGCGTAGAAGCATGTGTCGTCGCCAGGCACGTCTTCGATGCGATACGCACGACCTTTGTAGTGATCCATGTCTGTCAACAGATCAGTCCACACGGTTGTCCATGTACCTGTTGATGACTCAGCCGCAACCGCAGCAGCGACTTCTTCACGCTCCACGCCAGCTTGAGGGGTAATTTTGAAACAAGCCAGAATGTCGGTATCTTGAATCTTGTATTCTGGTTCCCAGTAAGTCTGGCGATACTCTTTAACGCCAGCGTTGTAGGTCTTGACTGCCATCACAAACTCCTTAATTTTCTAGTTAAAATGTATCCTCCCGACCAGGAAGACCTGTAGCTCAACTGAGCGTGCCGCCACTATAAAAAAAATTAACCATAAATAATAATTGTATTTTTAGATGGTAACGATAGACTCTTATCAATGGTTATTTGGGTAAAAAACGATGTTAAAAAATGCAACGCTGCGCCAGTTAAAAGTGTTCGAAGCGGTGGCCAGAAATTTAAGCTTCACCAGAGCATCTGAAGAGCTGTATCTGACCCAGCCGACGGTATCCATTCAACTCAAGCAATTGGCCGAAATAGTCGGGCAACCTCTGTTTGAACAAGTCGGGAAACGGATATTTTTGACAGATACGGGGCGCGAATTACTGAAGGTATGCCATGAGATTTTCGATGGTCTGTCACGTTTTGAAATGCTGGTATCCGACATGAAAGGGGTCAAGGCCGGAAAATTGCGCATCGCGATTATCACGACGGCCAAGTATTTTGTACCACGCATGCTGGGGCTATTTTGTGAGCGGTATCCGGGCATTGATGTTTCGCTGAAAGTGACCAATCGTGAACGGGTTCAGCAACGCATAGACGAGAATCTTGATGACCTGTATGTGCTTGGTCAACCACCCGACAATACCGATGTTGCATTTGAGCCCTTCTTGGAAAACCCGCTCATCGTACTGGCTCATCATTCACACGCCTTAGCAGGTAAAGAAAATATTTCTCCCGATTGTTTGGCGGAGGAGTATTTCTTGATGCGTGAGCCCGGATCGGGCATACGGCTCGCCACCGAGCAATTTTTTAGGGATCGCGGATTGAAAATTAAAGTTCGCATGGAGCTCGGTAGCAACGAAGCGATTAAACATTCAGTAGCGGGAAAGTTGGGCATTGCAGTGCTGTCGGCGCATACACTGGCCATCGACGGACACAATGAGGAATTCGCCATACTTGATGTTGAGGGCTTTCCGATTAAACGCAACTGGTACATGGCTTATCCCAAAGATAAGCACCTGTCGGTAGTCGCGCTGGCTTTCCTAAAATTCATGCACGAAGAGAGCAAGATTTTGGGCGAAAAATATTTGAAAGGTGTCACAGGATTCCCGGCATCGGGCTACATCAAAAAGTAGAAAAGCGCGCTTGCGTTCAGTAAATAGCTGCTCGTTACGCAGGCAGTGCAATGGTTAATATAGTAGCTCCTCTTTTTTATCTTCAACAGCCATAGAGTCATCATTAGGGCAGTGCGCAATCAATCACGCAAACTTGGATGCGATGACTTTCTTCGGGAATCAGTGTTTGACGTAATCGGTCTTCAAGTTCGCTGGCACTACGTAGTATTTTTCCGTCCGAGGGGGGCTTCATTCCTTTTTCGCCAAACCAGAAGACCAGATAAATGCCATACCCATCCGCGTTAGGGTCGCGCACATATTTAGGAATCAGTTGCTCATGGATGGCGCGCCAAAGATCGTCATGTGTGTCTTTCTTGATTTCGACGGGAACGTTGAATCCATTACTGCCCCCGAATAAAAATTTTATGTCAGCACGTTTATTGTCTGCATAGTTTCCTTCACGCTCCGCATTGATTCCCAACTTTCCGAGGCGTGCATTCAAGTCAGATAACAAAGCATCGCGGCAATCGTTTTCTGGTTTGGGCTTAACCAATTTATTATTGCTATCGTCATAACTCCAATACTGTTTGTAATCATTGGTGCTGCCATCGCGTATCTTGCGGGCGATGTCACGCAGATGGTCAAAGGTCAACGCGGCGAGGTCCGCCGCATTGGCAGGTTGCAGATTGGCGAGTGTGCGGCTGACCTCTGCAACATCTAATTTTTGAAACGAGGCTTTGCGACGGGCGATGCGCTGGCTATGCAATGCACCGCGCAGTTCATTGCGCCAGTGCAACAAACTAGGCAAGGAGATGAGGCGTTCGAGTTCGTTGGTAGCAACGTCTGCTGGATCACCGCCCAAAGTGCTGATATATGAACGCACTATGTCGGCCATACGCATGGTCTCAGTGACAATTCCATCGCGCCGTTGGTTTGTACAACTCGGTCCCAACAACTCGATTAAGCGGGACAGCGCAGATACGGGAATAGATACCCAGTCTGGTAATTTACGCCCCCCATAGTCGTTGTAAATAAAATTCGCCAGATACTCCCTGCGAGCTTCGCTCTTGCCTATGTATTGGAACACTTTGGTTTCATAAACATCGGGAGCTATAAGCAAACCACAACTCAGCCAATACACACGCTGTGCCGCATCTAGACTGCCCAGTTTCAGTTTGCGCGCCACCAGATCAAGCAGAAACTTTCGATCAAAAAAATGCAGCGCGCCTTTCAGAAGCGGATCGAGTACAAAGGTCAACTGCTTTGCATTGGCGCGCAAGGGGAAGCTTTCCAACAACTTCGGTAATGCCAAACGCGCCACCTCGGCATAGGCATCGTCGTGAACCAGTTGATACACACCAGAAACATGCTCCTTTTTGGCGCGCAGCATTGGCGGGACATACGCCAAGATGACCACTGCCGCTAATGTAGGACGTATTTTTACCAGCGCAGAAACCCATGTTGGCTCATTACCTACGCTATAGCTCAAACGAAACGCCAACAAGCGTGACAGCACATCATCTGGAAGCGTCAATGCTGCAACAGGATCGTTTCGGAAGAGTTCGTCCATACCGACAAGGCAAGCCGAGCGGATGTAGTGCATTTTTCCTTTAAGCTCTAGCTCAATGATTTCGCTGACACTGGGTAAATCAGTGCGATTCAATACACGACAAAAACCTGAATAGGCCGCCTCGACCAAACCCGTATCGCCATCGAGAAAATCTTCTAACCGTTGGCGCGGTGTTTCACCATGTGCCTCATACAATAAACCTTCGTACGCACGCGCAAGTTCGTAATGAATCTGTGGGTAGGCACTACCATCGTGGATGGCGGTAATATTTTTACGGTAATAACCTACCCATTCCTTTTTTCGTTTTTGATCTTCAACTTTTCTCGTGCGATTTTGAATAGCGTGTTCTTGTTGCCAATCTCCGAAGCGGCTGGTTATGAACGGCTCAAGCCAGGGTTCAAATTTGGGGTAAACGCTAGTCCACGTAGCCAGAAAGTCCAGTGCAGGGAAGGTCAGTTCTTTTTCACTACCTTGTTGCCTCAGCAATTGAACTGCTTGGGTGAAATAAAAATTGGACAAATCGGGATGCGGCTCTGTAGCCGCCTTCTCCATAAACCACAACCCAATGTCGGCAGGCCTAGATGATCCATACAGTCGATTCAAGCACTGATTCATGCAATACCAAGGATTTTCGTGACTTGTACATAGGGTTGCACCGTATTCAATGACAGCCTTATATCGTGCAGGCTGCGTAGAGAACCAAGCAGAGATATGCCCTGCATATTCCCCGTCAAGCCTTGGATGATCGTATTCATCTAGTCCAACGCCAAGCCACTTATAGAGGCGTTCGTCTGAAATGTTGTTGCCTTGTTCTTTTAGTCCGCGCGTCAGCAACTCTCCTGTCATCCGATTGGTTCGATAGTCACCAAGTGCATGTCGTAAGGTCAGCGGTAACTGTGCCAGCTTGTCGAGCAATATCGGTAGGTCGTTCTTTTCTACTACCTTTGGTAACCCATAACTCCAGAACATCGAATAACTACCCACGTGGCGATCACTTTTTTCGAGATACAGATAAGTAAAAATCTCAGATGCCGTGATGGCGAGCGGATAGAGTTTGCTTAACAATGTTCCCAGCAGATCATCTTCACCATCTTCAACAATTCCATCGCGCAGGTCCTGTGCCAGTTTCAATGATCTGGAATAATCGTCTGTCACACCATGCATCAACGCAGCAAGGGCACTGTTGCGTACGGTTGGCCAGTAGCTGGTATCACGCACGATGGTTTCCAAGGGTTCAAGCAATGAGGGCATCCGCTCACCATGGCACATCGCATCAAGTACAGCATCCAGCATTGCTTGTTCAGCTTCTTCACGCGAAAGTGAGGTGAGTATTTCAAGCAGCGTCGCTTCCATTTCTTTTATGCACAAAGCACCGATAGCGGCATTTGAGGATGAGGACGACCACCGTTCAGAAGCAAACCATGGATAACGTCGCGCCTCTCGTTTCCATGCTTCAATCACATGCAGCTTGTCCTGCTTCGGAAAATTGCGCACATCGCCATACAGCACCACGCCCACAGGGTCGCGCTCAATCAAGGTGTGCCGCCCACTATGGCAATGCACTGAGAGCCATGCAGCGAGTCCGCGCAGATCAGCTACGACACCACCATCCTCACCCGTCATCAGTGCAAGCACACGACCGAACGGCAACCCGTGATGTTCGATGCGTTCGGCGAGGTAACGCGCGCCTAGAAATTCCGCAACGCTGCGATGAACACATATGCGCAACTCTTCACCATCACTTTGGAACAGATTGGTTTTGAGCGCGGTCAGTAGTGGAAGCCTCTGCTCATTCAATTCTTTCCAGCAAGAGTGCTGTTCGTCCGTCGATTGTTCATCCAAAGCGTAACCCGCAATACTTGACAGCAATTGGATGGCACACAGGTATCCAGCGGCTTCTAGCAATGACGCTGTCGGAAAAACCTTCTCTCGCTTGGCTTGGCGATGTTCTGTGTTCTTTTCAGCCACCAGCTTGTTACACGCCATAGCATAAATTTCCGTGCGGCTTTGCGGCCAAGGATTTGTACCCACAGCCTCCACCATCAGATTTAATGTTTGCGGATTACGCAACAATTCATCCAGCCCATGTTCTCGTGCTTGATGCATGAATGAAACGGGATTGATAGCATTCGATTTGTGTTTGAGTATTTCGGCAATGTCCGCATCACTCAAAGGATCAAGGTGCAACGCAATAATTTCGCCGTCCGACGATACATACCTCAAAGCCTCGCTATCACTTGCGCCCAACCAATCAGCCTCGCGACAAGAAAGGCGAAAGCGCGGGCGACTCAACCGTTCAAGATGCTTGCGTATGTGATCGAGTGGTGTACGTCCATCGCCACCATCGGCGCGCATCTCGTCTAGACCGTCTATGAACAGCGTCTTACCTTGATACTCCGCGCTGGGTTCAAAGGTGGCGAAATTACGTGCCCTGATATATTCACCGCCAGATTCCTCGGCTTGACTTTTGAATGATGCCGTTTTGCCTGCACCCGGATCGCCCAGCAGCACGTAAGCGGGTAGATCACGATATGCCTCCAGCGGGAGACTTTCATGCTCTCCCGTTTCTTCGATTTTTCGCGTGCAGCTACGCGCTACCAAAAATAGTTTTTCTGCTTTGCTCAAAGCCAATGCTCCGCAGGATAGGAAAGGAATTCCACGATTGGCACACCACCTTCTCCAACGAGTATCTTGCGGCACTTGCCAAAATTCTCCTCGAAAATATCGAGTCCGCTGGCATGACCAGAAGATGATCCACTCTTTACTTCGATGGCAGTGAGTTTTTTGCCGCGCTCAATAACGAAATCAACCTCGCGTGAACTTTCGCGCCAGTAATAGAGGTGACAATCAGGGTGTCCGCTGTTGTAAATATGTGCGCCTACCGCGCTTTCCACCAGTCGCCCCCAATAGCTGCGATCCGCTTTAGCTTCTGCTTTGGTATAACCCGAACCAGCCGACATCAAGGCATTGTTGAGTACATTAAATTTCGGCGACGAAGCGCGTCGACGATGCTGTTGACCCGCATATTTTTGCAAGCCGTAAATCAATCCAGCATTGCCCAGCATGTCCAGATAACGCGCAAGCGTGGTTGTGTTCCCTGCATCTTGAAGCTGGCCGAGCATTTTGTCGTAAGACAGAATTTGACCCGAATAGCTACAGCCCAAATGAAACAGATTTTTGAGCAAGGCTGGTTTATCCACCCGTGTCATCATCAAAATATCTTTCTCGATGCTGGGTTCTATCAAGCTGCCGTTCACGTAATTACGCCAACGCGATTCGTCACGAATATAAGCAGCAGCACCTGGGTAGCCGCCAAAATAAATGAAGTCTTCCAAGTCAAAATCGAAGGCTTCGTGCATTTCTAAAAACGACCAATGCGTGACAGGAATCAATTCATACCGCCCTGTCAGACTTTCACTCATTCCTTTTTGCATTAACAACGGTGAAGAGCCAAGCAAAACGACATGCAAATTTAAGCCTTCGGCTCGATCCGCATCCCATAAACCTTTGACGGCCTCCGACCAGTTTTTAATCTTTTGAATTTCATCCAAGACTAGAATATGTCCAGTCGCTGATTCACGTGCTGCTGCGCGGGCGCGCTGCCACTTTGCCACTAGCCATGTTGCATCGTGAAGACCTGCATCCAAATTGTAGGTAGCTTTGTTGGAAGGTAGGTAATTCGGAGTGCGAACTTCATCGGGCTGATCTACGGGAATGAAGTGATAGTGAGTTTTCTCATATTGAGACAGGGCATCACGCACTAAGGTGGTTTTGCCCACTTGGCGCGGGCCGGCAACAAAAATCAGGAATCGAGGTGGCTCTGAAAGTCGCTCAAGGAGAGTGTGAGCTTCTTTACGTTGATAGGGGACGACGGGCATAATTAATATCCTGAGTTAATTTACTCACAATAGTAATTAACAAACTAAATAAACTCAAGGAGAATTCAAAAATTACCCACTTGGATAACTCAGAGTTGGCCTCCGTATGACACAAAGCTAACTCTTGGAAATTGAGTACTCTTAAGCCACCGCCACCGCCTTATCCAAATACACATCCTGAATCGCATTCAGCAATACCACGCCATCTTGCATCGGTTTCTGAAATGCTTTGCGTCCTGAGATTAACCCCATGCCGCCAGCGCGTTTGTTGATGACGGCGGTGCGCACCGCTTGGTGCAAATCATCTTTGCCCGATTCACCACCTGAGTTAATCATGCCGACGCGCCCCATGTAGCAGTT